>PPCM01000195.1_pt1 | contig 81398 bp, 54 predicted proteins | sample 1555541 | NCBI WGS metagenome assembly PPCM01 (sample SAMN05284479, study PRJNA326546) | Marine sediment metagenome, whole genome shotgun sequencing project. | isolation source: marine sediment | place: Germany: Wadden Sea | collected 2012-09-05 | reverse complement strand
AGGAGCGTGAGAATCAACAGGGCGATGACGATGACGGATCCCTTTTCATTGTTCAATACGGCGGCGGGGTCGGTCATGGGTTTTCTCCTTTGCATAAAATGAACGCGCTAAATCCCCTGGCTCTTGATAAAGTCGAACGAGAGGTTTTTCGGTATGCCTCGGTCGGTCCAGCGTACCGTGATGGTGATGGTTTTAAAGTTGTTGACAAGATCGTCCGTGACATCCCAGCTGATCCTGTAGTCGCCCTGGACAATCAGGGGCGAGGTCACGGACTCGGCGGTCGTGTCGTTGAGAAGGGCCGAGTTCCACGGGAGGTTGATGAGGGTTTCGATCGTTGCCTCGGCGGCGGTCGCCGCCCCGGTGGTCACGCTCGCATTGAGATTATTGTTGATGGAGGACACCTGCATGGTGGCGACGCCGAGGATGCCGATGGAGAGGATCGTGATGGCGAACAGGAGTTCGATAAGGGTAAATCCGCGTTGGCCCGTTCTCCCGGTATGCGGGGGCGCGCCGGGGGCGGAGGCGGCGGCGCGGAAAATCGAAGTCGATATTTTTCGAAGCGGTTTGCTGGTTGTTTTTCGTGCCATTGTCCATACTCCCGGCTTACCTTGGTGGGGGATAAGCCCTGGTTGCTGAAAAAAAGACCATGGGGTGTTCGAGATGACCGTTTTAAATCTTGAGCAAAAGCACTCCGGGGCCGGTCCTCCCGAACAATCGTCGATGTCGTCGTGGTTGATCGAATTAACCGCAACGCTCCAAACGGAGGAAAATTCTAATTGTCGCCGGCGCCGTGTACGTATGTTGCCGTAAAAGCAACGACCGCCCCTTTCCGGTCACCTCCGGAAGGATATCCGTTGGGCGGCTTCTTTCGTCCGATGCCAAGGAAACAGTTCCGGGTGGCGGCAACGCTTAGAAACCGAGATTTCTGCAACTTACGGTCGACGTCAGCATTCTTCTCCTGAATCCGTCATTAAAATCCTTCCATTCCGCACCCGACGGGGTGGTGTAAGTGTTGCTGTTTGTATAATTCCTTCTGCTTCTTCCCGTTCTTGCCAATATGGTTACCTGAACCGTCCTGATGCTGTCGTGCTGGGTCGGATTTGGGTCCAGTGTTTGCGTGCCGTCGGCAAGTGTGTAGTAAAATTCAATGTTTTCAATGTTTTCAGCGATCGCGCCGAGGACTGCCGCGCCGTCCACGCGCCTTCCCAGATCCGTGTCCCCGTCCCCGCCGTCGTCGAACAGGCTGTATTCGATGGTGGAGAGCTCTCCCGGCTCGTCCGTGTCGGCATCCCCGTCGTTGTTGACATCGTCGTCGTCGGCAACCAGGGTAAATGTGCAGGTTGTCGGGTCCGCCGTTGTAATGGCGGCGCCCGAGTCTCCGTGGGGATCGTATCCCGCCATGCGCAGTTCCTTCACCATGAAGTAAACGGCCACCCGCATGTTCTGCTGCATCTCCACCACGTCCTCCTGGACAATATGGGCCTGCTGCTGGGAGGTGTAGGCGGAATATACGGAGGCAAGGGCTATGGCGGACAGGGTCATTGCCACCAGGAGTTCGATCAGTGTAAAGCCCCTGTTTTGTTCGATGTGGTTCATCTGCTTTCGCTCCGTTTCTTCTGCCGTCCGGGTTACTGGATTCGGATACTGCCCGCCGGGGAAACTGTAACGCTTGTTGTTTTACCGCTTTCATCCGTTTTAAGGAAAACACCGCCGCTTGGATCGCCCCCCCCGTCTCTTACCGGTATCCCGTTGGAACGGAATCCGATGACGTTCCCGGGGAAAGAAACCCCATCCGGAACGCCATCAATGCCGCCGATACCGTCGAATGAAAAACGGGCTCCCGACTCCCAGGTTTTCATTATCGGAAAGCCGGGGGTGGTATCGACTTCATCTCCATCGTACGAAAAATCCGGTTGATTTGTTCCCGGATCCAGATCCCTGAAAACGATGTAAGCAAAATCTATACCTCCGACGGTTTGGTCAAAGACAACCGAGTATTGGGTGTTGCTTTTTATGGCCGCCATCTTGGCCTGCTGCAGGCTGGAATAAAGCTCCCGCGCGGCGCTGTTCATCTTGTAGCCGGGCAACCATGTGGTGTAGGCCGGCAAGGCAATGGCCGAGAGTATGGCCATGATCGAGATGGCGACCATCAGCTCGGCAAGGGTGAAACCGGAATTATTCTTCATTTTGCGTCCTGTTCGTTACAATTTTTGTCACGACTGTTCCGCTTTTGGGCCCGATTGGGACCCATGATACCTGTCGTGCAGGAAATATACCGAAGTTTGGATTATAGCAGTCGCTCGAATTTGAGTCAAAGCTAAAACGGAAATGTGCATGATTCATGATTTCGGATGGTTAACCCTTTGCGAACGTTTCAGTCCGGGGAGTTCCCCGTGTCGTTGAAAAGGTGTTTATTTTGCCCCGTGAAAATAATGCCGGGCCGTGAAGTGGGGGCCGCTTGCCTCTCCTTTTCATGGGATGGATGTCGGAAGTTCGGGAATTTGCTTAACGGTGAAGATCCGGTACGGTCGAATTATCCCGGACGATTCCGTCCGGTGGAATGAATAAGGCGGCCTTTAGTCGGGGGGGGATGGAAGGGACGGGGACGGTAAAAGAGGGGAGGGGATGGAGCACGGGTTTTCCACGGCCGCGCCGGGGCGCGGTTCGTGGAAAACCGGCTCGATGTATTAAACGGGTCCCAACCCTTTGTCCTGTTTTACAGGGGCCAGAAGTTGTTGTCGTTCCAGATTTTTTCCTTTAAGCCCTCGTCGATCTTGAGGAGCATGTCCAGGTGCGCCTGCTCCCAGTCCGCAAGCCACTTGTAGAGTTTCTGCTCCTGGCGGTCCGTTGCGCTTTCCGCCCTTCCGGCGTAGAGCTTGATGGCCTTTTCCTCCATGGAGATGGCGGCGCCGATGGCGGCTGCCTCGTAGTCGGCCGAGGCAATGGCCTCCTTGAGCTCGTTGTTCAGTACGTCCGAGGCGACCTGGCCGCTCTCCAGGGAAGCCAGATCCAGGCGGCTGAAGCCCTCGCGGGTTTTCAGGTTTCTGAACTGATCGGACAATACCTTGACGTGCGCCACTTCCTCTTCGGCCATCATCGTGAAAAAGTCCTTGACGGCTTTGTTCTCCGCCTGACTTGCAACCTTCCGGTAAAATGCCTCGCCCCTCTTTTCAAGGAGAATCGCATTCTTCAAGATCTCTTTTGCATCGCTCATCACTCTGGATCCTTTCTGCTATATGTTTGGTTTTAAATCCCTATTGCTCCTGTCATATGCCGTAAAGCGGCGCCTGCCTTCAATTCGCCCCGTGAAAGCCCCTGCGGATTGTCAAAACCGGGGGAGAATCGGAAAATCCGCCCGAAACGCCGCCATACCGCCGAGATTATTACCTCATAGTGCTTTACGTGTCAAGTTCGGTACCGGAACTGTTCGGGGTGAAACGGTCCGCGCGGGCAGCTTTGATTTGACACTGGAGAGTAATTCTGTCAAAATGAGTGCCATACAATATCTCATTTTCAGGAAAAGCAAAGTTTCGCGTCAACCGTCGACGGATTTCTCCATCTGGTTGCATACGGGGTAATTCAGAAACTGTCCAGCTTCCGATTTTCATCTCTTTGCTTAGCACGTTTTCCTTAATTCCGCCGGGCATGCCGCCCGGGGCGAAGGCCGCGCTCCCGGTTCACGGGGATCGGGCGTTTGCCCCCCGCAATGCCCGGTTTCAAGGGCTGGCCCGGTGAACTGCCGGAACTGCCCGGAATGTCCTTTTATTTTGCTGAACCGGCGGAGGATGCCCTGCCGCATGGCGGTCCGGGGATTGTCGTGAACGACCCAAAATAGTGAAAGGAGCTGAATATGGAGAACCATTCGATGCATTACGATACCCTCATAAAGGTTACGGGGGCAATCTCGGAAAGCAAGGACCCCGAAGAGGTCGCCCTGATGACCGCGGAAAGCGTTAAAACCGCTTTCAAGGCAAAGGGATGTTCCGTGTTTATCGTGGACAAGGAGAGCAGTCGCCTGGAGCTTGCGGCTTCCAACGGATTGAGCGGCGAATACCTGGAAAAAGGCCCCGTGAACTACCTGGAATCCATAAAGGAGGTCCAGGAGGAGGGGCCCGTGGCGATCTTCGATGTTACCGATGACCCGAGAATCCAGTATCCCGACGCGGCGTCAAAGGAGGGGATCGCCTCGATCCTGGGGGTTCCCATCGTGGCCAGGGGAAAGACCATGGGGGCATTGAGGATTTACACGGCCGAGCCCTGGGAGTTCTCCATGGCGGACATCAACCTCGTGCAGGCGGTGGCCCAGGTCTGCGGCATGGCAATGGATATGTGCCGGCTCCACAAGGGGTACAAGACCAGTATCGAGATCCTGAAGCAGATGAGGGAGCCGGGATCGGTCAAATCCAGCAGGAGGACGCCCTACGAGGGGGTTCCGGTGAGCGTGAGTCCATCCATCTGTGATTATTGATCCACCGTACACCGTGCCTGTTTTTACGGAAATCGTTAAAAACAGGCACGTTCATGCCGGGTCCGGGGATTTACTGGACCCCTCCTTTCCGCCCTGTCCCGATTTCCTCTCACCTTTCGCGTCTTTTCCTGGGGGAGGATACCCTTTACCACCTTGATCCGATTCATTCATACCTGAACAACGGCGCTATTAATGAAAACAAAATCATTAACCTGAACCCAATGTCTTGTCGGTTCCGGTTCATAACCGATATGCCCTGCCAAGAGCTTTAATTATCGGCAAAATTATGTTCACGTAATTTGGTTTTTGTTCCTGAGTATTGGGGAAACGGCGCCGGCGCATTTGTATCCTGCTAAACGGGCAACTAAAAACTGTCACCCTCCTTAATGCATTTCCTTTTCAAGGAGCAACTTGCCGCACAATCGATTCGGGTTTTGATTGTCGTTTTAATAAACGCGATGCACTCTTGCCTGCCTGCCTATATGTATGCATGGACGAAAATTAACTTGAGCGGTTAGGCCGGCAGGCGGCGGGAATACCGGACTTGCATGCGTTTGTCCCGCCGAGGCCGGTTTGACAAAAAATCAAAAATATGCCACCAAGTAACCTCTTAACAAGCAACGGGGGAGGCGGGATGAACCGAAAATGGCATATCATGTACTGCGGCGAAGAGGGGACGGATTGCCCCGTTGCCGACTTCATCGACGGATGCGCACCCCGGCACCAGGTCAAGATACTGCGTATCCTGGGCCTGCTTGAGGAACAGGGGCCGATCCTGCCCAGGCCCTATGCCGATACCCTCCACGACGGAATCCACGAGCTTCGCATCAGCCTTTCGGGAAAACAGATCAGGCTTCTTTACTTTTTCTGCTTCGAGAAGTTTATCGTCCTTTACGAGGCGTTCATCAAGACAACGGGACGGGTTCCCGAGAAGATCATCGACAAGGTGATCGACTACAGGGAGCGGTTGCTGGCCGACCTGACCCCCCGCAGGCTGGAGGAGGCCCTTGGTGCGGACGTTTAAAGCCCTGAAGGATAAAAAGCTGGGAGACGAAGCGTTCAAAGCGTTTTTTGAAGAGAACTGCACGGTTTGCGCATTCACCATGAAGATTTTCGCCGAGCTCCACGGGAGGGGAATCCCCCTTTCTGAACCGGCCGAAGCACTCGGCATTCATGAGGTTGAGCTTCGGGATCTCATGGAGGGGGAGAGTTGCGATCCGGATCGGGTCGTGTCTCTGTGCCGCTACCTGAACCTTCCGGAACCAAAGGACTGTCCCCGGAAAAAAGGCTGATTGGGTGGACAAAATGCAGCCGGGCAAGGGACGGGGGATTGTCCGGGAGGCTGCGGCAAAGCTGAACAAAGGAACAACAGGGATGAAATACTGCTCGAACTGCGGGGCCGACCTGGATCATCGGATTCCGGACGGGGAAGACCGGCTCAGGTATGTTTGCGATACCTGCGACAACATCCATTACCAGAACCCCAAGATGGTGGTGGGAACCGTTCCCCGCTGGGAAGACAAGATCCTCCTCTGCAGGCGGGCCATCGCCCCGAGATACGGATTCTGGACCCTTCCGGCGGGGTATCTTGAGAACGGCGAAACAACCGCTCGCGGCGCCCGAAGGGAGACCTTCGAGGAGACCGGGGCAAGGCTGGGGGAACTCACCCCCTTCGCCCTGTTCGATATGGTATTCGTGGGGGAGATCTACTACATGTTCACGGCGGACATGGTGTCGCCGGAGTTCCACGTCACCGATGAAAGCCTCGAGGTGGCGCTGTTCACCGAAGAGCAAATCCCCTGGGGGGAGATCGCCTTTGACGTGATCGAAAAGACCCTGAGGTGCTGGTTCGAGGATCTTAAAACCGGTCGTTTGCGTTTTCACACGGGGGAGATCGAAAGAGGACGGAAGTTTTTCTGACGACTCGGTTGTTGCGGGCGGCCGGGAATGATGGTCCTGTAAAAAAGTAGCTTGAGACCATAAAAGCTCATATGTCCGAAAAGGAATTCGGTCATTTTCCCCGTGGTTGAATCGATACCGTTTTCGAGGCGGCTCTCATAATATCGATATATTGACTCAAGAGTTCCTTAGACGTCGGAGATGGTTTTTTCAAAATCCGATCTGTTCAATACGATTGATCCATACTTCATGCCGGGGGAGAAGTTCTCCGGACGTCCTCCTCGATGAGTTTGGGAACATCGAGGATCAGGGCGACGGTTCCGTCCCCCAGTATGGTGGCGCCGGATACCTCCTTCACGTTCCCGTACAGCCTGCTCATGGTCTTGATCATGATCTGCTGTTCGCCGATCACCCGGTCCACCACCAATCCCACCTTTCTGCCGTTGATGGTGTTGACGATCACCCGCTGGATCGACGGACCCTTGCCGGGAACCTCGAAGCGGTCCCGGAGATGGATGAACGGGACCGTGTCTCCCCTGATATCCAGGATGTTTCTGCCGCGTGCCAGCTTTTCGTCCTCCTCCTTGAGTTCCACGCACTCGTTGATAAAGGAGAGGGGCAGCACATACCGTACCCCGGCCGTTTCAACGAGAAGACCGTCGATAATTGCGAGGGTCAGGGGCAGCTTGAGGGTGATGACGGTGCCCTGTCCCCGGGTGCTGTCGATCTCGATGGTGCCGCGCATCCCCTCGATGGCGCGTTTGACCACATCCATCCCCACCCCCCTGCCGGAGACGTTGCTTACATTGACGGCGGTTGAAAACCCCGGCTCGAAGATCAGGGGAAAAATCTCCCTGTCCGAAAGTTGGGCATCGGACGGGATCAATCCCTTTGCCTCGGCCTTGGCGCGGATCGCCGATGGGTCCAGGCCCATGCCGTCGTCGCTGATCCGGATGAGCACCTCCTGGCCGGAGTGCTCGGCGGACAGGTGAACGTTTCCCCCGGCGGGTTTTCCCATTGCCTCCCTCTCCTCCGGCGTGCCGATGCCGTGGTCGATACTGTTCCTGAGGATATGGACCAGGGGGTCGCCGAGTTTTTCGATCATGGTCTTGTCCAGTTCGGTTTCACCGCCGGAGGTGGTCATGGTCACCTCCTTTCCTAGGGACGCGGAAAGGTCCCGGACCAGCCTGTGGAACTTGTTGAAGGTGGTGCCGATGGAGAGCATGCGGATGCTCATGGTATTGTCCCTGAGTTCCCCGGCGATATGTTCCACAGCTTCCGAGATGGCCGTCAGCTCGGGGTCCCGCTCCCCGGCGGCCTTGCCGGCGAGCCTTGCCTGGATGGTCACCAGCTCCCCCACGAGGTCCACCAGGGTGTCCAGTTTATCCGTTGCCACCCGGATGGAGCCGGCGGCGGCATCTCTCTTTTTCTCCCGGACGCGGCCCAGGTGCTCCTGTTCCGCAAGGGCCGATTGAACCGGGCTTTGGGCAACGATTCCCTCGTCCACCAGTATCTCGCCCAGTCGTTTCTGGCTTGCCAGGGCCCGGTCAAGTGCCTCGGGGCTCAGCTCCCCCCTTTCGATCAGTATGCGGCCCAGTTTTTTCGATGCGTCGATACCCGCCCCGTCGATGGGCTCGATCCCGATCTCGCACTCGTCCTCCACGAAGATAAAAACATCCCTGATTGCGTCCATGCCCCTGTCCGTGGTCAGGATCACGTCCCATGAGGTGTAGCAGAGCTCCGGGTCGAACGTCTCCAGGGTGGGGATCTCCCGGGTGTGGGCCACTGCGGTGCAGGGGCCCATCTCCTCCAGCTCGGCAAGGAGGAGCAGGGGGTCGGTGCCTCGCTTGAAGACCTCCTCGTGGGCACGAAAGGCGATGCGATAGGTGATCTCCGAATCGGCGGGTTCGGCTCCGGAGACCGACGTTTCCATCGTTTTTTCCGGGGGAGAAGAGGGGGCTCCGGTGATTCTTTCAAGGTCGGCGAGGATGCCTTTTCTTGCCGCGTCCTCCTCCGGCGTATCCGGCCGGTCCAGCATGATTCGGATACGGTCGCATGCCGAAAGGGAGAGGGAGATCAGCTCTCCCGTGACCGTCAGTTCTCCCGCCCGGATCCTGTCGTAGACCGTTTCCAGTTCGTGGGTAAAGGCGGCGATCTTGTCGAATCCGAACATGGCGCCGGACCCCTTGATGGTGTGCATGGCCCGGAAGATCTCTCCGATGAGTTCGGCGTCGGCGGGTTTTTTTTCCAGTTCCAGCAGGGATGTTTCAAGGCCTGCCAAAAGTTCCGCAGCCTCTTCGATATAGGATTCGGCGGGTGCGCTCATTGTTCATTCCTCGTTGCCGGTTGAAGAAAAAAGGGCGATCTTCCGGGCCCGGAACATCCATCTCCCGATCCCGTGTCAAGTTTATCGTTCGGTTCACGGCACGTCGTTAAAACCCGTTCGCTCGTGAACCGGGCCGGTGATGGGCAGAGGCGTTTTTAATCCGGATGCCCGGTTGGTCCCGATACTGTTTCCCGGGCTTCCGTCAATGCCGTACATTAACCAATTCCCTGAACAGGTGGATCGCCGGCCGACTCCCACATGCCGGTTACGGGACTCTCTCCACTATCCGTCGTCTTTCAGCTGCTCGAGCCACAGGCAGGTATGCTCCCTTCCCGGGGAGCAGCCCCTGGCGCGAACAAACCCCGCCGCCGTTCTGAAACGTTCAAACAGCTCCCGGTCTTCCATGTCCAGGGTAAGGGAGAGCCCCTTTTCAACCGCCGTTCGATGGGAGGAGCAGAGAAGCTGAAGGCAGGAGAGATCGATCTCTCCCACCCGAAGGAAACGCACGGTCACGTTTTTCCCCCTTGACAGGGATTCCACCAGGGCGTCGCGAAGCACCGGGGCGTGGGGCAGGGTCAGCTCTCCGTTCAGGGTCAGAACCGTTCCCGATTCCCCTGTCTCAACTATATGTTCCATGGCTGTCCCCCGATTCCGGGAGGAGGCCGGCGCCGGTTTCCCCGGCCGAATGCACCTGCCCCATCTCCTCGGTTGAAAATACCCGGTCCATATTGAGAATCAGGATGAACCGGTCGTCCTTTCTCCCGATTCCGTCGATAAACTCGATCCCCCGTCGGTTGCCCACCCTGGGGGGGGGATCGACAGATTCGGGAGGGATCTCCATGACGTCCAGCACGGCGTCCGCAACGGCACCCGTGACGGTTTTTTCCCCTTCGAAGTCGATCTCCATCACCATGATGCGGGTGGTGACGGTGGGTTCGGCCGGGGGCAGGGCGAACTTGAGCCGGAGGTCCACCACCGGCACCACGCTCCCCCTGACGTTGATCACGCCCCGCATGAAGTCCGAGGAGCGGGGTACCTTTGTTATGGCGGTCATATCCAGGACCTCGAGAACCCGGCCCACATCAAGGGCAAAGATCTCCTCTCCCAGCCGGAAGGTCACGTACTGCCGGTTTGTCTTCTCTTCGGATCTGTTCATCTTCTTCTCCTCGTGCCCGGTGCATGGATCAGTACTTTTCGAAGTCGCTGTCGTCCTTGTCCCCATGTTCCATGGAAAGGGAGATGCCGTTGCCCCTTGCCTCGGGAAGGCCGGCCTGCTCGGGGGGCGCTGCCGAAGCAAGCATTCCGGGGGGCGGTGAATCAGGTGGGAGGACCGGAGGTTGATAAGGTTGGGGAACCTGGTGCTGAACCGAAGCGTGCGCCTGGGGTACCCCTGGAAGGCTCGCTCCTCCGCCGCTGTTATCGGTGAGCTTGAAGTAACCGATGGTGGAGAGGAGTGCTTCGGCCTGGCCGGAGAGCTCCTCGGCCGTGGAGGACATCTCCTCGGCCCCCGATGCATTCTGCTGGATCACCTGGTCCAGTTGCTGGAGGGCGGCGTTGATCTGGCCGGCGCCCGTGTCCTGTTCGGTGCTGGCCGCGGAGATCTCCTGCACCAGTTCGGCCGTCTTCCTTATGTCCGGTACGATCCGGTCCAGCATCTCCCCCGCCCGCTCGGCCACCTGAACGCTCGAGACCGAAAGTCGGCTGATCTCTCCGGCGGATGCCTGGCTCCTTTCGGCGAGCTTTCTCACCTCCGTTGCCACCACCGCAAAGCCCTTGCCGTGTTCTCCGGCCCGGGCCGCCTCGATGGCGGCATTGAGGGCCAGAAGGTCCGTTGCCCGGGCAATGTCCTCTATGATGGAGATCTTTTCGGCGATCTCCTGCATGGCGGTCACGGTGTTGCCCACCGCATCACCTCCCTCCTTGGCGTCTTCCGCAGATTTCACCGCCATCCGCTCGGTCTGTTCGGCATTATCGGCGTTTTGCCTGATATTGGCGGCCATCTCCTCCATGGCCGCAGAGGCCTCCTCGGCCGATGCCGCCTGCTCCGATGCCCCCTGGGAGAGCTCCTCGGAGCTCGCGCTGAGCTGGTTGCTTCCCGAGGCAACGTTGCCGGCGGCGGACTGGACCCGGCTGACGATCTGCCTGAGGTTTGCCACCATCTGCTTCATGGCCGACAGCAGGGCCCCCACCTCGTCCCGGCTCTCCACATCGATCTCCCGGGACAGATCGCCCCTTGCAACGGCATCGGCAAGTTCAACCCCCCGGATCAGGGGGTTGGCGATTTGCGAGGCGATAAAGAAAGCAAAGAGCGCGATGAGCAGCGTGAGAATCGCCCCCGCTATGAGGATCGCCCTGATGAGCGCCGTAACCGGGGCTTTGACCTCGGCTTCGTCGATCTCGGCCATGAGGGCCCATGTGGTATCCCCGATTTTCACCGGGGCGTAGGCGGAGAGCACGGGGCTGCCGTTGTAATCCTTGATCACCCTTTGGCCCGTTTCGCCGGAAAGGGCCTCCCTCACCCCTTCGGTATCGGCGCTGCCCTTTGCGGGGTTGGCAAAGGATGCCCTGACCGAGTGGTGGGTGGGGTCGATAAAGGAATCGGAGCGCATAAGCTTGTCCTTGCCAACAAGGTAGGTCTCGCCGCTCGTCCCCATGCCGTCCCGTTGCTGCATCATCCGGTTGATGGCGTCCAGGGAGAGCTGGAGGGCCACCACCAGTTCCACCTTTCCGTTGTGGAGCACGGGCTGGGCGATAAAGGCTGCGGGTTTCCCTTGGGAGGGGGCATAGGGCGCGAAATCGGCAAGGCCGAATGCTTCGCTCTCCACCACCTTTTCAAAGAGCCTGCCGAGGTTGGACTCGGCGAATTTTCCGGTGCGAAAATTGGTCTGGTAATCCCCCTCCCTTGCGGCGGTGTAGAAGCAGTATCCGTCGGGATTGAAGAGGAAGAGATCGTGATATCCGTAAAGCTTGATGTACCGGGCGTAGAACTCGTTTCCCCCGTCGTCCGTGGGGGAGAACGCCTCGGCCACGTCGATCTCGGCGATGATTCCCCAGTTGAGCCCCGCAAGGTTCAGGGGGGAGTATACCGAGAGCACGGGGTTCTTGTTGTAGTCGAGTATCACCTCGGAGCCGGTTTTTCCGGAAAGGGCATTTTCCGAAGCAAGGGTTTCGACCCTGCCCTTGTCGGGTTTGGCAAAGGAGCCCTTGACCGAATGGTTCACGGGATCCAGGAACGAGTCCGATCGCATAAGCTTGTCCGGTCCCACCAGGTAAACCTCTCCGGTTTTGCCGAGGCCCGAGCGCTCCTGCATGATTCCATTGATCGCATCGATGGAAAGCTGGAGCGCCACGACGCCGATCACCTCGCCGTCCTCCCGCACGGGAGCGCCGATAAATGCCGCCGGTTCTCCCCTGGACGGGGCATAGGGCTCGAAATCCACCACCGCGATCCCCGACAGGGCCTTTTGAAAGCATTTGCCGAGGGGGCTCGTGGACAGGGGGCCTCCGGCGAGATCCTGCCCCAGGTCCGACTCCCCTGCAACCGTGTAGACCACGTTCCCCGCGCTGGAGATGAGGAAGAGATCGTAATAACCGTACTCGTTGTTGTACTGTTCCAGCCAGGGGGCGTATAGGGATTCCGCTTCCGCCCACAGGGGGCCCCTTACCTTTTTGTCCTCGGAGAGGAACGCCGCGTTAAAGGCCGAGAGGGCTGAAACCGCAGCGGTGTTGGTGGAGAGCACGGATATGTCCCCCCTGCGCTCCCTGAAGTAAACTTCGATCTGGTTTTTCTTGATGGTCTGGATGGCCGAGAGCTTGGAAACGGCCTCCCTGCGGAGGATGCCCACGGTTTCCATGAGAACCCCCATATCTCCCCTGCGCTCGAGAAAGAAGTTTTCGATCTGGGCCTGCTTGATGCCCCGGACGGCGGTGAGCTGTTCGTAGGATTTCTCCATCAGCGCGTTGGACGCTTCCCTGCCGCTCCACCATCCCACAAGCACAAGGGGCACCAGACCGGCGATCAGAAACAGGCTGATGAGTTTCGGCTTCATCTTGATGTCTTTCAAGCGTATCATGGTTCCTCCTTATTAAATAAAGGCCCGGGGGGGCAGGGCGATCCTTCCGGAGGGCGGGACCGCCCGTTGTCCGTTGCTCTTCAATGCCGACGACAAAGGGGAGCGGAGACTTGTCGCGGGCGACGGTAATTTCCTCGAGTTTCCGGCTGGTGAAATCCCCTTGGACAAAAATCCGGTTTGTCAAATAATATATGCCTACAATACGCACAAGCTGTGCCGGCGGCTTCATGGAGATCGTAATATTTTCGCCGTTCGGGAGATGTGTTTATAAACTTCCCTGTTTGAACGGGGGGAATGCGGGGGTATCCCTGCATTCGCCTCCCCTTGAAGGGGGCGGCGTTCTCTTTGTTCGATAGATGATCTTGTCTTTTTTTGGGGGGCGGACACGCTATATTGTGGGTGGGGCCGAAGCGCGTTCTCCAGTGTTAATGGTATCGATAAAGTCAATTCGTTGATTAAATATAAGCCGCCGGTTTCGTCCTTATCTTTATCGCGGCGTGGAAAGGTGGTTGATCTGTAAGGCAATGGATTACCGGGGGGCTGTTGTTCGCCGCGCATGTCGGATCGGAGTTGACACTTGTCCGCCTCGCATGTCGGATCGGAGTTGACACTTCATTATCGGTTGGACGCGAAGCTGGAAACACTCGGCAGTGCCGCGCAGGTCGATCACCTGCACGGCGCGGCGCCGTGATCCGGTTTGGCGTTTCAGCCGCATGGGAGAATACGAGCCGTGGGGAAGGGGTAACTTTAAGATATGATGCGAAAAAACCGGGTGGGAAATCCGGGGCATGCAGGGGGCAGGAAGCTTTGAGACCGGGAAGCCTGGGCGGAGGACGGTTGCTCAAGGGGATGGATTGTTTGACGAACGGCTCACCCGGGATTGAAAGTATGGATTGCCGGAGTAAATTTCTCCTTGACAATGTCTGCTGTCACTTGACACTTCGCCCGTGGAACCCTCCGGCCTTCAGGTCTTCGGCGCGGCGGGTTCCACGGGCGGGTTCGGGTGGTTCAGGGCCTGGCAAGGGCCTTGATGCCCATGGTGTTGATCAGCTCGTTGATGTTCGTGGTTTTCAGGTTCATCCCCCCTTCGGACACGGGCAGGAGGACGATCCGCTTGCCCTGGAGGGCCTCGGCGATCCTCAGTTTCACCAGGGCCTCGCCGCCGGCGCTCTCCATGGCCCGGTTCATCTCCTGGATACCCTTTGCCTCGGCGATACCCTCGGCCTTGATGGCCCTCGAGAGAAGCTCCTGCTTGTTGTAATAGGCGTCCGACTCGATCTTTGCCTTCATGTATTCCCCGTCCACGAGGGCGATCATCTTGTTGACCTCCCCCCTGGCCTCCTCGAGTTTTCTCTTGTACTCCTCGAGGGCGGCGTGCTGGGCGGATTTGTTCTTCTCCACCCTTTGATCGGCGACCTTCTTGTCCTCGATGGCTTTCTGGTACTTGGGGTTGAAGCGGTAATCCTTGGTGAGGACCCGCTCCACGATCACCCCCATGGGATTGAGGATCTCCTGGAGCACCTCCTTGGCCCGCTGGGCCTGCTCCTCTCTCTTGGACGCAACGTAGAACTCCTCGGTGGTGAGCTCGCCGAAAATATCCCTGGGTTTGCTCCGGGTGACGGTGCGGACGATCATGCTGCGCAGGGTGTCGTCGTCCACGGCGATGTTCTGGAGTATGTGGGGGGCCTTCATGGGGTCGATCTTGTAGGCGATGATCACGTCCAGGCTGATGTCGTTGCCGTCGATGGTCTTGAAGAGGAGATCGTCGCGGGTCCTCCTGTCGCCGGTATCGGACCGGTAGGTCATCTCCAGGTTCTGGAGTTTCGTGTCGAAGGTGTGCCAGTCGTTGATAAAGGGAAAGAAGAAATAGGTGGAACCCGGGGCATAATACTTCTCTTCCACCCCCTTCTTGCCGAGCAGGGAGAACTTGACGGTCCTGACCCCCACCTCGGTGTTGTCCGTTGAGTGGGGCACGCAGCCGGTGAGCATGAAGACCGCAGTGATTGAAATGATAAAAAGGAAAAATCGTTTCACCTTTCACCTCCTTCCCTGACGTCGAACAGCCGCAGGCTGCCCGAAAGATCGAGGGGGTTGACCCCGTCGGGGCCGTCGCTGGGAAGGATAACCGTATCCAGTCCCTTGTAGATTTCAGCCATCTTGAGGCCCACCATGCGCTCGGCCCCCTTGCCCCTCAGGGCATCGTTCTTGAGGCGCACCTTTTCGGCGTCCGCAAGCTTTACCAGAAGATCCGCCTCGGCGATCTTCTTTCTGAAATAGAGATCCTTTTCGGCCCGCTTGCGGGTGACGTAGGCCTTGCCCTTTTCCAGTTCAACCGCCACCTGGACCTTCCCCTCCTGCTCGATCTTGGTGAGCTTGGCCTGCTCCACGGCGGCCCTTGCCTCCGCCTGGTTCTTGAACACCAGCTGGTCCTTGAGTTTTTTCTCTTCGATATTCTTCTGGATCTCCTTGCTGTACCGGAAGTAGCGCACCAGCACATGCTCCACCGTAAGCCCCTTGCTCTTGAGCTCCCTGTTGAGGTAATCCCTTGCCATCCTGGCCTTTTCCACGCGAAGGGGGCTGTTGAAGAACTCTTCGGTGGTGAGGTTGCCCAGGGTGTCCTTGAGGGCCGGTTCCGCCTTGGGAATGATACCGTTGTCCTCGTAGAGGTAACCGGGGCCGATGGTGGTGAACACCAGGTAGGGATCGGTGATCCGGTAGATGATGGACGCGTCCACGTTCACGAAGAACCCGTCCGAGGTCTGGATATGGGCGGCCTTCTGCTTTCTGGCATAGGCGTGTTCAACCTCCTTGGAGTTGTTCATCTCAAGGACCTGCATGTCCCTGGGCAGCCGGTACATCTGCTGCATGCCGAAGGGCAGCACAAAGTGAAGTCCTGTGCCGTAGATCTTCTTCTGCACCCCGCGCTTGAACCCGATCTTCACCACCTTGATGCCGTATTCGTAGGGCCTTACGTACTCGAGAAAGGAGCTGTACGCCAGGATGACGAGGCCCACGCCGATAAGAATCAGTTTGAGCTTTCCTGAAAAGGGAAAGCGTATGTTGACCTTGGGCATCTTCGCCCTTGCGAATTTTTCCTTGAATCCCGGGGGGGCTTCGCCGCCGCCGGTTTGGTCGTCGTTTTGTTCCATGGATGCCTCCGTTTGCGGTAAGAATGCCGTGTTTCTGGAAATCACAAGAAAAACATTTGTAATATTACACCGTTCGATGCTCCAAGGCAACCCTCGTAACGATGGGGCCGGGGGAAACGCAAGTAACCTCGGCATGCCCGCCGGCTGCGACCCGAGCCGCTAAAATCAATGGCTGCAAATTTGTAACGAAATGAAATCATTGAGTAAAAAGTGCATTCGATTGCCTTGCGATGGGCCTGGGCAAGGTGGACAACGGAAAAAAACAATGGAAGATTTGACGATCCCCGGGGCCCCGAGTGTATTGCCCAGGTTCCCATGGGCAATACACTCGGGTGTTTTTTGATCTGTTTCAGGTTGCCCCCCGGTTCCCTAAGGAGGCGGGGAAAGGGGGGCCTTGCGCTTTTCGCTTTTTTGCTTGACCCTTTGGGCGTGTCGTGTTTAAAAAGATGAGGAAATTTATATAAAATCATCCGGATGCGGTTTCCGATCATCCTGTGGGAAAGTGAGTAGAAATCCATGGCAGAAGTACTCATCATAGATGACGACCGTCAGATGTGCAAGCTCCTGGCAAGCAGAATTCGGTTCATAGGACATAATGCCGTCCAGGCGTCAACCCTTTCCGAAGGGCTGGCCCATGCCGAAACAGGGGCCTTTGACGTGGTTTTTCTGGATGTGTACATGCCCGACGGCAACGGCCTGGAGTCGGTGCCGGCCCTCAGAAAGACCCCCTCGAGGCCCGAGATCATCATCATTACCGGAAGGGGGGATCGGGACGGCGCGGAAACGGCCATCAGCAGCGGTGCCTGGGACTATGTGCAGAAAGGAGACTCTCTCCAGGACATGATCCTGCCCCTTTCCCGCGCCCTCCAGTATCGGGAGGAGAAGGCGGGGCAGAAGCCCCCGGTGCTCCTGAAACGGGACGGCATCATCGGCGATAGCGCCGTTATCCAGGACTGTTTCCAGAGGCTTTCCCATATCGCCGCATCCGAGGCCAGCGTTCATATCACCGGCGAGACCGGTACCGGCAAGGAGGTGTTTGCCAGGGCCGTCCATGACAACAGTCCCCGGTCCGGGAACAGTTTCGTGGTGGTGGACTGCGCCTCCATCCCCGATCACCTGGTGGAGAGCATCCTCTTCGGCAATACCAAGGGAGCGTTCACCGGCGCCCACCAGTCCCGGGAGGGGCTCCTGAAGCAGGCGGACGGCGGCACCCTCTTTCTTGACGAGGTGGGGGAGCTTCCCCTTGCCATCCAGAAGTCCTTTCTCCGGGCCCTTCAGGAGCGCAGGTTCCGTCCCGTGGGCGCGCCGGGGGAGGTTTCCAGCGATTTCAGGTTGATCTCCGCCACCAACTGCAAGCTCGAGGAGATGGTGGAAAACGGGCAGTTTCGCAAGGATCTGCTCTACAGGCTCCGTTCCCAGGAGATCGAGCTGCCCCCGTTGCGGAAGCGGCAGGGGGATATCCGCCTCCTGACCCTCCACCACCTTCACCTGCTCGGTGAAAAGCAGGGGGTGGGCACAAAGGGGGTTTCCGAGGATTTCTGGCAGGCCCTGGAGGTTTACGACTGGCCGGGAAACATACGGGAGTTGATCAACGTGCTCGAGGGCGCCCTTCTTTCCGCCGCCGATGCCCCGACGATCTTCGCGCGGCACCTTCCCACTCAGATCCGTGTAAGCGCCGCCAGGCATCTCACGCCCGGCAGGGCCCCTTCCCGGCACGAGGCGGTTTCCGAGCCCGCCGGTAAAACCGGACAGGCTGTATCCCCCGGTTACGCCGGGGGCCCCGTTCCGGAGTCGGCGTCCCATGCGGGCGGTCGCCTGCCCGATGGAGGCATGCCCACGGAAACAATACCCCGACCGGATCAACCCGTTTACGGTGATCTCCCGCCTTATTCCGGAGAACCTGCGGATCGGGGAGCTCAGCGGACGGCGGAACCTCAGGAGATCCCTCCACTGAAGGAGGCCAGGGCCGAGGTGATCGCCCGCTTCGAAAACCGGTACCTCACGGAACTCCTGGACAGGACCAATGGAAACATCAAGGAATCCTGCGCCATTGCAGGGGTTTCAAGGCAGCATCTTCACAACCTGCTCCAGAAATACGGCATCCGCCGTTCCGGTTGACCTCCTGACTGGATTGACCAACATCCCTTCAATTTGGACCGGACGTTCTCCATCGCCCATCGCCGGGGGGCATATCTTCACTTGTCCGCGTGCGTGGGACATCTTCACAGCTTTCCGCACCGGCAGCTACTCGCCGTTCCGGTTGAATTCCGATTCCGACTGAAAAAAGATGAAGGCTGTAATACGTGATTTGACGATGTCAACGAACAGTTGACGGACCGTGTCCCGTTTTTAGCGGGTTTGTCCGGTTCCAGTTGACGGTTTCATTGCCGTTACCTCACCATGTTCCATTTCCGCTCCTCTGATTTCAATCCAACTATCCTTTATCATGGAATTAGTCCTTCTTGCTCCTGTTGGCCGGCACGGATCTTGTTTGGATAGATGTGGAGAAATCGACAGTGTTTGCCGTAAACATGCCCGGAGCGCTGGGGGGGGGCCGGTATAGGAGTCTGCGTCCCCGATTACCCCATGCGGCAGGCGGAACGAAAGTATCCGATCCGTTTCAGGCCCATGGAAGGCAGCGGGGCAACGGAAAAAGGGAATCGCATCGTGAACAAAATGCCGGATGAAAATACGGGAGAAAAGGCGCCGGCGGGATCTGCCCTGCCCTGTTTAAAGGAACTGGCCGGAGACCTTGACGCGTCGATGAAAGAAGCCGAACCTCACTTTCTGGAGCTGGGCGAGCGCCTCACCGCCGTTTTCGGTGACGCTGATGCGCTGGTGAAGAGCGTTTCCGGGGCAGCCGGGCATTTCGGGGACAGTGGGGAAGGGGGGCTGAGCCAAACCGTCGACCGGGTCAGCGGCCTGAGCCTCGACCTGTTCAGGGGGCACCGGGGTACCATGGAGCGCCGGCTTTCGGATCTTGACCGGAGCACGGGCCTTATGAAACAGCTCCTTGTCATGTGTGACGGGATCCGGCGAAACACCCGTTTTCTGAACATCGTGGGATTGAACCTGGGGATTGAAACCGGTCGATCCGAAGAGGCTGCCGAACTCTTTGCCGGATTCGGTCAAAGGACCCGGGAACTTGCCGGGAACATGGGACAAATGCTGGGGCGGATTCACGACAGGGCCCTTGGGGCGCGGGAAGATCAGCTCCTTGCCCACGGCGAAATCGCGGCGAGCATCGAGGCGTTTTCCCAACTGTCCGACTCCGCTGAAGCTGCGGTTGCCGATGCGGCCGAAAGTATCGCCCCCCTGATGGCCCGCTCGCTCGAAGCGCTGGAAAAAGCCGAACGGGGGTCCAGGGAGATTTTTAATCAGGTGGGCGAAATCGTCATGTCCATCCAGTTTCACGATATTGCGCGACAGCAGGTGGAGCATATCGCGGATGGGCTTCTCGATGCCGAAAAACTGATGTCCGAAGCCCGGGAGCAGGGGAAACCCGCCCCCGAGAAGATGGCCGGGGCCCACCTGCTCGTGAGCCTCCAGGCATCCCAGTTGGAGAACGTGATCGAAGAGCTCCGGAAGGCCCGGGATAACTTTCGCGCATCCTTTGGAAACATCGGAGAGGGGATCCGGGAGCTTGGGGAAACCCTCGCTTCGCCGGGCGGTGCCGATTCCGGGCAGGCGGGGATGGAAAGCCGGATGGCCTCGCTGAAAGAGGGGCTGGAAAATCTCCGGGAGATCATGTCCCGCCGAAAGGAGATGGAGGAGCGGGTGCGGGAAACCATGGTCCACTCATCGCGTGCCGCATCCGAACTTTCGGGATATGCGGGCCGGGTGAGGGAGCATAGCGACGACCTTAAGATGATCGCCCTGAACGCCATGGTCATGACCCGAAAACTCGGCGACAGGGGGGCCACCCTCGGGGTGTTGGCCCGGGAAGTTCGGAACATGTCCGATGAGTCCGGTTCAATGGTTTCCGATTTTGTAAATGTTCTGGATTCCATATCGGAGTTGTCCGGGAGCGGCGGAGATGGGGAAAGTGATGCCGGGGAAGCAGGGGCGGCCGATCGCTTTCTCCACGAGGAAATTCTCGGTCTTGGCGCGGGCATTGATGAAAGCCTCGGGAGTGCCGAAGGAACCGCCTTGAGGGCCGAAACCCTTAAATCGGATATCGAGGAGGTACGTTCCGGACTTTCCTTTCTCAACGATCTGCAGGGCAGGATGAAGCAATGCCGGGGGCATGTCCTGGATGCGGTTGAGGGGCTCTCCCCCTGGGCGAACGGGGCCGGGAGCGTTGAAGGGATGGAAACGGCGGCATCTCGCTACACCATGGACAGCGAGCGTTTGCTCCATGAGCAAATGGTGGGCGGGGCAAAAGCGGCGGAGAGAGCTTCGGCTGTCCATGGGCCGGGGGCTCACGGGGACAGTATGGAACTCTTCGACGATGCACACGGCGGTGTTTCCGGTGACAATATCGAACTCTTCGACGACGCATCCGTCGATGTTTCCGGTGACAATATCGAACTCTTCGACGACGCATCCGGCGATGTTTCCGGTGACAATATCGAGCTCTTTGACGGGGCTTCCGGCGATGTTTCCGGAGACAACATCGAGCTCTTCGGCGATGCAATCGGCGACGTTTCCAGTGACAATATCGAACTCTTCGACGATCTATCCGGCGATGTTTCCGGTGACAATATCGAACTCTTCGACGACGCATCCGGCGATGTTTCCGGGGAGAACATCGAACTCTTCGACGATCCATCCGGCGACGCTTCGGGGGACAATATCGAACTTTTCGACGATGCACCCGGCGGTGTTTCCGGTGACAACATCGAACTCTTCGGCGATGTGTCCGGCGACGTTTCCAGTGACAATATCGAGCTCTTCGACGACGCATCAGGCGATGTTTCCGGGGATAATATCGAGCTCTTTTGAAGAGGCGTTCGGCGAAATCACCGGTGATCATGTGGAACTTTTTGAGTCGCTGGACGACAAGTCGGCAGGAGACAAGGCATCGGGTTTCGCTGGATCGTTGGATGGGCGGCAGGGTAATAGAGCGCCGTGCCGTTCCGGAGTGGAATGGAAATTGCATAGCGTTGATTTGGAAGGTGATGACGTATGAATGTTTCAGGTAGGCACGTGGACTTTGAATGGAGGATGAATCCCGGAATCCATGTTTCCCGGGCGCCTGAATCCGTAAACCCCGAACCATGGGGGTAAATGATCAAGAAGCGGTGAGCGGACCGCATGGGGAGAGAAAATGTCCATTTCGAAAGAGACGAGGGAAGGGCGTCTCCATCTTATTGTCGAAGGTCCCATGACGGCGGCTTTCGTCGCCAAACTTCGTTCCGAGCTGCTCGATTGTCTGAAAGAGCGGGAACGGGTCGTTATCCGGACGGAAAAGGTGGATGATTGCGATACCCTGGGGGTACAGTTGCTTCTGTCCCTGAGGCGCTCGTTCCCCGAAGATCCCGGGAAAATCTCTTTTGGAGAAATTTCACCGGCGATTCGCGAGGCCTTCCGCTCTTGCGGCATGGAACCCGACTGCCTTGAAGCTTAGGGAAGGGAATACTGCCGGACTACCCGGAGAATTTTTGAGGGAAGGAGAGAAAATGAGTGCATCGAATCCGCATGCGGAGGCGTTTCGACAGGAGGCCGAAGAGCTGCTGGTGGATATTGAGGAGGCGGTTCTGGATATCGAGGGCGATGAGGCCGACACCGAATCCATAAATCGGCTGTTCCGGGCCATGCATACCATCAAGGGGTCCGGGGCCATGTTCGGGTTCGATGATGTGGCAGGGTTCACCCACCATGTGGAGACGGTCCTGGACAGGGTCCGGGAGGGGGCGGTGCCGGTGACCAAGGAGCTTATCGACCTGGTTCTGGCCTCCCGGGATCAGATCGCCGCCATGCTGGAAAACAGCGACGGAGGGGATGCGGTGGAGGTGGAGAGGATCGTGGATGCCCTTTCGGAGTTGCTGCCCCGGCAGGGGGACGAAGGGGGGATTGACGAGGGCGGCATTGCCTCCGCGTTCGCCCCCGGTGAAGGCATGGAGGGGAATGGGGAGAAAACATTTCGCATTCGTTTCAAGCCGGAACCGGGCATCTTTGCCACGGGGCTGGACCCGGCCCTCCTGGTGGAAGATCTTCGGGAACTTGGGGAGTGCCGGGTGACGCCCCTCCTTTCGGAGATTCCGGAAATCGATCTCCTTGATCCTGAATCCTGCTGCCTCTCCTGGGATGTGGTGCTCACCACCACCGGGGGGGAGGACGCGATCCGGGACGTGTTTATCTTCGTGGACGACGGGTGCGAGCTCCTCATTGACGAGATCGAGGAGGGGAGCGGGGATGAAGCCATGCCCCGCATGGGGGAGATCCTGATCGATCGCGGGGATGTTTCCAGGGAGGCCGTGGACAGGGCCCTTGGGAACCAGAAGCGGATCGGGGACCTGCTGGTGGAATCGGGGGAGCTCTCCCGTGAAAAAATCGACTCCGCCCTGAAGGAGCAGGAGGCGGTCAAAAAACGCAAGGGCAAGGGCGGGGACGCGAGTATCCGGGTCTCTGCGGAAAAACTCGACCGCCTCATCGACCTTGTGGGAGAGCTGGTAACCAACCAGGCCCGCCTCACCTCCGTGTCCGAAAGGATCGGTGATCCGGACCTGGCCTCCCCCGTGGAAGAGGTGGAACGGCTCACCGACGAGCTGCGGGACTCGGTCCTGAACATCCGCATGATGCCCATCGGCTCCACCTTCAGCAGGTTTCGAAGGCTTGTCAGGGACCTTTCGGCAGGGCTTGGAAAGGAGATCGAGCTGGTCACCCGGGGCGGCGAAACAGAGCTGGACAAGACCATCATCGAACGTCTCAACGATCCCCTGGTTCATCTTATCCGCAACAGCATCGACCACGGCATCGAACCGCCCGGGGCGCGCGAGGCTTCGGGCAAGCCCCCCGCAGGCAGTATCCGGCTTTCGGCTTCCCACCGGGGCGCCAATGTGGAGATCAGCATCGCGGACGACGGAGCGGGGCTCGATGCCCAGCGGATTCGGGAGAAAGCGGTGGAGCGCGGGTTGATCGCCGAAGGGGCGGAACTGAGCGAAAGCGAGGTGTTCTCGCTGATCTTTTCCCCCGGGTTTTCCACATCGAGCAACGTGACCGATATCTCCGGCCGGGGGGTTGGGATGGATGTGGTCAAGCGGGCAATCGAAGGGATCCGGGGTACCATCGAAGTCTCCGCCCAAAGGGGAGAGGGAACCGTCATCACCCTCAGGCTTCCCCTGACCCTGGCCATCATCGAGGGGCTGCTGGTCACCATCGGAAGGGGATACTATATCCTGCCGCTCATGTCCGTGGAGGAGTGCGTGGAGCTTCCGGTGAATGCCGGGGGCGGGAACAGGTCCCGGATTCTCAATATCCGGGGGGACATGGTGCCGTTTGTTCGTCTGCGGGATCATTTCGGCATGGAAGAGGAGATGCCCGAAACAGAGCATGTGATCATCGCCGACCTCGGGGGAACCCGGTGCGGTTTCGTGGTGGACGACATCATCGGCAATCACCAGACCGTGAAGAAATCCCTGGGGCCGGTATTTAAAGACCAGCGAAACGTATCCGGCGCCTCCATCCTTGGGGACGGAACCGTGGCACTGATTTTGGACGTGAGTACTTTGATTTGAATATAAAAGAAGAAAACGGGAAAGGAGAGGGAATGGGAGAGCAAATCGCGACGGGGTCGGGGCAATATCTGACCTTCAAACTCGATGAAGAGATCTATGCGCTGGATATCTCCCAGGTTCGGGAGGTGCTCGACTACACCAGCATTACCCGGGTGCCGAGGATGCCCGATTTTATCCGGGGGGTCATCAACCTCAGGGGCGGTGTGGTTCCCGTTGTGGACCTTCGCCTGAAGTTCGGCATGCCCGAGGGTGAAAGGACCCTCGACACCTGTATCATCATCACGGAGATCACCCTCGGCGGCGAGAAGACCCTCCTCGGGATCAGGGCGGACGCGGTCCAGGAGGTGGTGACCCTTTCAAGGGACCTGATCGAACCGCCCCCCGCCATCGGCACCCGTCTCAATACCTCCTTTATCAGGGGGATGGGGAAACGGGACGATACCTTTATCATCATCCTTGCCACGGAGCGGGTCTTCGCCGAGGAGGAGTTCGAGGCGGTCCGGACGCCCGCAGGGGGGGCCGGGGAAAATCCGCCGGCCCATTGAAGTCCCGCAACCGTCTTCCTCCCGGTTGTTTCCCGTGTAACACCGGAAACGGTTGCCGGGGAATCACCGGACAGATGGAATGTCCCGGCGCATGGGCGGACACGCCGAAATTCCGAAATCGGCGCCGTGGGGATAATCCCCGGGCCGGCGCGAGTGGGGAACCCTGCTTACCCTATGGCATAAGTACCATGGCATTTCGGCCCCGGCCGGGGGGTGAAGGGATCGGGCACGTCATAAAGACGGTTGCCGTTTTATACCATTAAGGAGTTGGGCTGTGAAATTTACGAGAAATATGAAGGTGGGAACGCGGGTGTTCGGCTTGTCGGCGGCACTGCTGTTGCTGCTGATTTTTGTGGCGGGTTTCAGCCTGTTCAGTGTAAGGGGGCTCGGCGTGCAGATCGAGGAACTCGCCGAAGAGGATATACCGCTGGTGGAGAAGGTCACCCTGGTGGCCATAAACCAGCTGGAACAGGCCGTCTGGTTTGAGCGGGCCATGAAGTTCGGCGAGATGGAGCGCAACAAGGACGTTCGCCATGCCCTGGAGGAGTTCAACGCCCACAGGGAGGTGGTGGACAAAAATATCGCGGCGGGAGAGGCCGTCGCCGAGAAGATCGTGGGGCTGTCCCGGGATGCGGATGTGAGCCGGGAGGGAAAGGCTGCCCTGGAAGGACTGAGGAAGATCGGAAAGGAGCATGGTGTTTACATGGCGTCCGCCGAGAGGGTGTTCGAGGCGCTTCTTTCGGGAGATCTTCACCGGGCCGAGGCTCTCTCCGAGGAAACCGAGGAGATCGAGGAGGCACTGGACAAGGAGATCGAGGCGTTTCTGATGGAGCTGGAGCATTTTATCGAGACTACGGCCAAGAGGGCCGAAGCGGACGAACACGTCATCGAAAAGGTGCTCCTCGTCGCGGGGCTTGGGGCGCTGCTCCTGGGGCTTGTCCTGGCCTTGCTGGTCACAAGGAGCATCACCGCCGTCCTCATGGATATCAAGGGGGTCGCGGACGGGGTGGCATCGGCAAGCGGGCAGCTCTCGGCCAATGCGGAACAGCTCTCCCAGGGGGCAAGCGAACAGGCTGCATCGGTCGAGGAAACCTCCGCCTCCATGGAGGAGATGGGATCCAATATCGCCCAGAATGCCAATAATGCCGCAGAAGCGGAAATGATCGCGAAAAAGGCGGCGGGGGACGCGGACGAAAGTGGAAGGGCCGTGAAGGAGGCTGTTGTTGCCATGAAGGAGATCGCCGAGAAGATCTCCATCGTGGAGGAGATCGCAAGACAGACCAATATGCTGGCTCTGAATGCCGCCATCGAGGCGGCAAGGGCCGGTGAACACGGGAAGGGGTTTGCCGTCGTGGCGGCGGAGGTCCGAAAGCTTGCCGAGCGGAGTCAGGTCGCGGCGGCGGAAATCGCTCTTTTTTCGGCAAACTCCATGAGAATTTCCGAGGAAGCCGGTGAGAAGCTGGAGAAACTGGTGCCGGGTATCGGAAAAACGGCGGAACTGGTGATGGAGATCAGCGCGGCGTGCAGGGAGCAGAACATGGGGGTGGAGCAGATCACCCAGTCCACCCAGGAGCTGGAGCAGGTGGTCCAGCAGAATTCGGCCTCCTCCGAGGAAACCGCTTCCATGTCCGAAGAGCTTGCGGGCCAGGCGGAACAGCTTCAACTCCTGGTGGGTTCCCTTGTGGGGGGGGAACGAGGCTCGGGGACGGGGGAGAACCATGGATTTCATGCAAGCGTACCCCCTCCCAAATCAACGACTTCCTTTCAGTTGGAAAGACCGGCCCGGAGGCCCTCGGTGCCGGTTCCGGCGGGGGAGCAAGGAGAGAGGGGCTTGACCCTGGATATGGGGAAAGAGCGGGAAGAGGACGAGGTGGACAGGGAGTTCGAACGATATTGAGAATCCGGGGGGCCTTCGCAATCGAGCTGTAACGGCGGTGAAGAAAACAGCGACATTGCCCAGGGGCCTCCGCAATCGAGCTATGGCGGCGGTGATGAAAACAGCGTCATTGCCCGGGGGCATCGATAATTGGACCATTACGGCGGAAGGGAAAACAATGCTCCGCCCTGGGGGGGAACAACATTATTACGGCCGGGAGGAAACCGGCCTGGAGGTTGAAACAATGGGGCAACCGGAAAACGGCGGGATGCCGGGGCAGGGACACGGCGGTGAAAATGGCGTCGGCCGGAATGAAGGTCGGGCCGGGCATGACGAGAAGCTGGTGGAAATGGGCAGGGCTGCGGGGAGCATGGTGCATGAGTTGAACAACATCCTGGGAGCGATGCTCGGTTACACCCAGTTGGCCCTCGAGGTCACGGAAAAGGATACGGATATGTACCGGTATTTGAAACGGATCTTCGACGCCGGATTCAAGGGCTCGGGGCTCGTCAAGGAAGTCCTGGTCATGCGTCGTGAGCTGGATCGTAAAGGAGGTAACCTTCCGGCGCCGTCACGGACGGGCACAGCTTCGCTCGATAAACGGGAACCTTCCGGCGGCTTATGAAATTTCCGCAGGCGATCCGTGGGAAACCGGCCTTGCCGTCACGGGGGAAACGGTGGTGCCGGAACTTGATACCTTCCCTGTCCTGGGTGAGGGGGCTTGTCGCGGTTATGCTCAACCCGCGCTCGAGGCCGTCAAATTGGAGTTGACGATTTGCCACCCTTGTGTCAACCGGCATTTTACCCGGAGCCGGAAGGGGGCCGGGGCATAAAATAAAAAATGATTTTTCCTCATCCCTTCTTTCGGTGCCGCTCCTCGGTGGAACTCCTGTCCATGGGCCATCTTTTCCAACCCAGCCCCTCAAGGGGAAAACACTCCTGGAATCCACGCTTTCGGGTGTTGGCCTACGAACCCTGCATACTTTGATATTCTTAAAAATTCAACTCCCAAGGGAAGCGTCCTTTGGAAAGTCCGAACGATTAAAAACAGGGGGTGTATCTTTGGGCGTATATCCCCGGGGCGGTGGCGGAAACTCCGATTTTTATCTGCAATAAACGGTTGGCGCTGCCGGCCTGAAACCCCTTGGGGAGCTTTGGCCGGAACGATTCGGGAGATTACGACACGGTTGGTATGTAATTTGCTCTATTTTTAATCGTTGGCGGAATATTAAAAAAACCAGGGTAAGGTCCCCCGTACCGGGGATGCTTACCGTCGGCGAGGGTTGATGATCGGGCCGGGGCATACTGAAGGGGCAGGCCCTTTGGGGGCCCGGGGTGGAGCCGCGCCGGGCGCCGTAATATAAGGAGCAACAGGATGATCGACATGGTAAAGGGCATTTTCGGCGGAGGAAAGAAGGATGAGAGCGGCAGATACCTGGACCTTATTCCCACACCGGTGCTGGCCATCGACCGGGAGTTTACCATCACCTACATCAACACCGCCGGGGCGGAAATCGCCGGCATGATCCCCGAGACCGCCGTGGGACTCAAGTGTTACGATCTCTTCAAAACCTCCCATTGCCACACACCGGACTGCCGCTGCAGCCAAGCCATGGAGCAGAGGGGCGTTTTTACCGGCGAAACCGTGGCGGATCCTCAGGGCCTGAACCTCCCCATCCGATACACGGCAACCCCCCTCGAGAACGATCGCGGGGAGGTGGTGGGCGCCCTAGAGTTCGTGATCGACATGAGCGAGACCGTTCAGGCCATGGACGAGGCCCGCACCAAGGTGGATTATCTCAACAAGATCCCCACCCCCGTCATGGTGGTGGACCGGGAGATGACTGTACAGTTTATCAATCCCGCCGGCGCCGGCGCCCTCGGCATGACCCCCCAGGGGTGCATGGGCCGAAAATGTTATACCCTCTTCAATACGCCCCACTGCAATACCCCGGAATGCCGGGTGGCCCGGGCCATGAACACCAACAGCGTCTGCAGCGGCGATACAACGGCCAATCTTCACACGGGCGAGCTTCCCATCAGGTATACGGGAGCCCCCATAACCGACGAGACGGGCAATGTGGTGGGGGGACTCGAGTATGTCCTGGACATCTCCAGGGAGATGGAGATCACCGACGGCCTCGTGGGGCTTGCCGCCGATGCGGTGGCCGGCAGGCTGGACACCCGGGGCGACGCTTCGAACTTCGACGGAAACTATAAAAAAATCGTGAGCGTGGTCAACGACATCCTGGATGCCGTGACCGGCCCCCTCCACAGGGCCGCCGAATGCGTTTCCGTGATCTCGGAAGGGGGCACCCCCGAGAAGATCACCGAGACCTACCAGGGCGATTTCAACAGGATCAAGGACAACCTAAACGGCCTTATCGACGCCATGGAGAAGATCACAACGGTCGCCGGAAGGATGGCCGAGGGCGATCTTTCGGTGGCGGTGGAAAAGAGGAGCGAAGGGGATCTGCTCATGGCCTCCCTCAAGACCATGGTGGAGAAACTCTCCGGCGTGGTGGGGGATGCCATGCTCGCAACCGGGCAGGTGGCGTCGGGAAGCCAGGAGCTTGCCGCCGTTTCCCAGCAGCTCTCCCAGGGGGCAACGGAACAGGCCGCCTCCGCCGAACAGACCACCTCGGCCATGGAGGAGATGGCCGCCAATATTCGCCAGAACGCGGAAAACGCCCTTGAGACGGAGAAGATCGCGGTGCAGTCCGCAAAGGATGCCGAAGAGGGCGGCCTTGCGGTGGAAAAGACCGTGGACGCCATGAAGCAGATCTCCGGCAAGATCTCCATTATCGAGGAGATCGCCAGGCAGACCAATATGCTGGCTCTTAACGCGGCCATCGAGGCGGCCCGGGCGGGTGAGCACGGCAAGGGCTTTGCCGTGGTGGCCGATGCGGTGCGCAAGCTGGCGGAGAGGAGCCAGGTGGCGGCGGGGGAGATCAGCACCCTGTCGGGCAGCAGCGTGGAGATTGCCGAGCAGGCCGGGGAGATGCTCAAGGGCATTGTACCCAATATACGCAGGACGGCGGAGCTGGTGCAGGAGATCAACGCCGCCTCCAGTGAGCAGGACGGGGGCGCCGCCCAGATCAACGATGCCCTGGCCCAGCTGGATCAGGTGATTCAGCAGAACGCTTCGGCCTCGGAGGAGATGTCTTCCACCGCCGAGGAACTCTCGGCCCAGGCCGAGCAGCTCCGGGCCTCCATGGGATTCTTTGGAATCTCGAAACATGGGGCCCCGGGGGGGCCGGAAGGGGGCCGATCCAATGTCCTGCCCTTGAAACGGGAGAAGATCGAAAGGGGTGTTCCCGCTAAAAGGATGTACTCCAGGGTGGAAGGGGGGGCTTTTCTCGACATGGGCGAGGGCGGCGAACAGGACGATTCCCTGGATACGGAGTTTGAAACCTATTGACACCAGGGGGACGGGGCCGGCGGCGGCAGCGAGCCGTATTTGACGATCCGGATCCAACGGGCTTGCCGAAGCCTCTGTCCCGCCCTTGTGAAGGGGCTTTTTCGCCGGTCTTGCCCGGCGAAAAAGCCCCGGATTGAATACCGAACCTTTCCGGGAACAGGGAACGTGTTCCGAACCCGGTGGTTTAACCGATCATTCCGCCGGAAGATATACCGTGAGTATCCGGTACCCGTCTTGTAAACAGGTCGTTTCCATTTCGTATACATGTAGCTTTGGTTCCGGGCTGCGGTGTTCCCTGTCGCGGGGCTCGTTCCAACCCCCGAGGCGTTTTGTCTCCTCCAGGGGAGGGGACGCTGAAGGCCCATATTTCAATTGTTGGACGCGTGATGCGTTGTCCCTTTCGGGAGGGCAACGCTCCTTTAGCGGGGGAGTTCCGCCGCTGTTGCGGGGCAGGGGGGCGAGGTTTCCAAGCGCGGATTATATGGTTATTATTACAGAATTAAAATGTGTGAATGGTCGCCTTGCGATCAATGAGCCTCCTTATCAACAACGATACCAATGGGTACGTTGGTTCTCCGGCACTGACGGATGTTGGAACGGTATAAAACCATAAGTTTTATTCTGTTTGCGATCTCTCTTGTGATGTCGGACGGCTTTTGATCGTATTGGCAACAAAGTTGTGCAGGCGTCTGAATAGAAACCCGGCCGATACTTTTTATTTCCTTTCCTCTTTCCCACCGGTGCCGGGGTTTTGCAAAGGCAGTTACGATCCGGTTTAATGGATTCCCTGAAGTCGGGAATATAAAATCCCGTTAAACACCTCGGGGGGGTGCCGTGCACCTGAATTCAATTCCTGAAAAGCTCATGGGGTTACCTGTATTGTTCCGATCGCCGGATCATTGCATCCGGTATGTTGCGGCAATGGAGAACCCCGTTCAAGGGGCCCGGGGGGCTGCTCCCGGGCACGGTTGAGGGCATCGGCCCACTTGGGGGAGTCGGGCGTTTCAGGGGATTGGGGAACAGGAACCCGTATACAAAGGAGAGAACAAGATGAAGTTAAGCGATATCAAAATGAAGCCGAAACTCGTGGGGTTGTTTCTTCTGGTGGCCCTGTTTCCCATGGGGGTGAGCGGGTGGTGGGCAAGCCGGGTTTCCACCGAGGCGCTCATGGAAAAATCCCGCGGGCAGCTCGTCTCCCTCAGGGAGATCAAGAAGAACAGGATCGAGAGCTTCTTTGCAGAACGAAGGGGGGACATGAACGTCCTCATGGAAACCGTGGAGAGTTTCAGGGAGGCGGCGTTGGCGAAGCTCACCACCGTGCAGGAGCTGAAGAAGAACGCCCTTGAAAGCTATTTCAAGAGCATGACCGCCCAGATGCACAACATCAAGGACGATCCCCTGGTTCTGGAGGCATTGATCGAGTTCAACAGGGCCTTCGAGGAGTTCGGCGACAAGGTGAACACCCCCGAGTGGAATGCGGTGGCAAAGCTTTACGAGGGGCGCCTCCGGGATATCTGCCGGGACAACGGCTGGTACGACCTGTTCCTGATTCACGAAGACGGGGATATCGTTTTTACCGTTGCCAAAGAAGGGGACCTGGGGATGATCATTCCCGAGAGCGACTTGAAAAACTCTCCCCTGGGGAAAGCCTATTTTGGCGCAAGGTCCATGGATCACGACGATGTGGTGATCGTGGATTTTGCTCCCTATGCACCTTCCGCCGGGCAGCATGCCGCGTTCATGATGGCACAGATCAGTGGACAGGGGGATCACCTGGAGGGATACGTGGCCTTTCAGATACCCACCGACCGTATCAATGCAATCGTCCAGCAGCGTCAGGGAATGGGTGGGAGCGGCGAGAGCTATCTCGTGGGAAAGCTGGATGAAAAGAGCAGCTACAGGAGCGATCGCACCGTCAAGACCGGAAAGATCGGGGACAGGGTATCCGACGCCTCCCTGGAAAGAGCCTTTGCCGGTGAAGCTTCCCACATGATCAAGACCGGAAGCACCGGCGAGCTCGAACTTGCCCTGTACGACCCGCTTGATATTCAGGGGCTCGACTGGGTTATCGTCAGTACCGTGGGGCTTGCCGAGGTGATCGCCCCGAAGGATCTGGAGGCGGCGGAAGGGGATGATTTTTATGCCCGGTACATAAGGAGTTACGGCTATTACGATCTTTTTCTCATTCACCCCGAAGGGAAGGTGTTCTACTCGGTCACCCGGGAGGCGGATTTCGGAACGAACATGGTCAACGGGAAGTATGCGGATTCGGGCCTCGGAAAGCTCACCCGCGAGGTGCTCAAGACAAAGGCCTTCGGTATCGCCGATTTCCAGCCCTATGCCCCCAGCAATATGGAGCCGGCCTCCTTTATTGCCCAGCCGGTGCTCCACGAGGGTAAGGTTGCCCTTATCGTGGCCCTCCAGCTCTCCCTGGAGGCCATCAACACCATCATGCAGCAGAGGGAGGGAATGGGGAAAAGCGGTGAAACCTACCTTGTGGGCGAGGACCGTCTCATGCGTTCAGACTCTTTTCTCGACAAGGCCAATCGCTCCGTGAAGGCCTCTTTTGCCGATCCTGCAAGGGGCAGCGTGGACACCCAAGGGGTTGGGGATGCCCTGGACGGCAAAAGCGAGGTGGGGGTGATCACCGATTATAACGGGAACCGGGTGCTCTCAGCGTACACACCCCTTTCCATCGGCGACTTCAAATGGGCGCTCCTGGCCGAGATCGACGAATCGGAGATCAAGGCCCCGATTTGGGCCATGATCAAGTCGATCCTCACCACGGGCGCGGTGCTCGGTGCGCTTTTCGCGGGTTTCGCGTTCTTTATTGCCCGGGGGATCGCGGACCCGCTCCAAAAGGGGCTCGTGATGGCCGAGGCTGTTGCCTTGGGAGATCTTTCCGTGGAAATAGACGTTCGCCAAAAGGATGAGGTGGGGGTGCTCTGCGATGCCCTGAACCGGATGGGCGAGAACCTCAGGGGGACCGTTGAGGTTGCCGAAAAGATCGCCGAGGGGGATCTGACCGTCCGCGTGGCGGTGCTTTCTGAAAAGGACTCCCTGGGCCATGCCCTCGAGAAGATGGTGGGCAACATCAAGGATATCGTGGGGGATGTGAAGGGGGGCGCCAACAACGTTGCTGCGGGCAGCCAGGAGCTCGCCTCCACCTCCAGCCAGCTGGCCCAGGGAACCACCGAGCAGGCCGCTTCCGGGGAACAGGCCTCCTCCTCCATGGAGGAGATGGCCGGCAATATCCGGCAGAATGCCGACAACGCCCAGGAGACCGAGCGCATCGCCCTTCAGGCGGCAACGGACGCCGAAGCGGGGGGCAAGGCGGTGGAGCAGACCGTTTCGGCCATGAAGGAGATCGCCGAGAAGATCTCCATTATCGAGGAGATCGCCCGGCAGACCAATATGCTGGCCCTTAACGCGGCCATCGAGGCGGCCCGGGCCGGCGAACACGGCAAGGGGTTTGCCGTGGTGGCCGATGCCGTGCGCAAGCTGGCCGAAAGGAGCCAGGCGGCTGCCGGGGATATCAGCAACCTCTCGGGGTCCAGTGTCGAGATCGCCGAAAACGCCGGGGAGATGCTCGGGAAAATCGTTCCGGACATCAGGCGCACCGCCGAACTGGTCCAGGAGATCAGCGCGGCTTCAGCCGAGCAGAACACCGGCGCTTCCCAGATCAACCAGGCCCTGGTTCAACTGGACCGGGTGATCCAGCAGAATGCTTCCGCGTCCGAGGAGATGTCCTCCACGGCGGAGGAGCTGTCCGCCCAGGCGCGAAAGCTGCAAGAGGCTGTTTCATTTTTCAAGACCGAAGCGGAGGGCAGGGCACGGAGGCGGGGTTCCGGTAACGGTGAAAGAGCGGTAAAACCAGGCGAAGAGTTTTCCATTGACCCTTCGCTTCTTGCACAGAAACCCGTTGAGCCGGAAAAGGGGCTGATGATCGACCTTGGCTCGGACTCGGGGGAAATGGATTTGATGGACAACGACTTTGAAAAATACTGATGCCCGAGGATCGATTCCAACGGCTTCGAACCTTTATCCCCGCGTGCTCCGCCCGGCACCATGATCTCCCCCTGCCTCCTTCTTAGCGTCTGCGTACAAGGAGGCAGGGGATCAATACTCGATCCTTTATCGTAAATGATCGAGGGCGACCCCCTTGACGATGGATACTCCCCGGAAGAACAAGTCTGATTCCCTTAAAACGCACCTTTCGATTTGAATACGGGAATGTTCGTGCATCCACAACAACCCCCTCCTTTGTGTACACCATTCGTGTACATCGCTAAAAAACTGTGAGCGAAATTAAGGCAGAAACCAGAAAGTTGATGAATGAGAAGTCTCGGAATGCGAACGGTCAAGCATCCGAATAATAACTCGGTGGCCCTAAAAAAACGTTGGACAGGCCGAATTAAACCCATGATCATGTGGCCTGTAATCGCCCTCTAATCCAGTATAAAAAATTGACATCCCAAATCTTCACGACGGATCATATCCTTAATCCGAATAAATCGGACGTAATAAAGATCTGCCCTGGAATCGCAAAATTTCGACGGTTAAACACTCATTTTTATGGACCTGTAAAAAGTGAGAGCCTGGTTTTTTATTTAAAACACCATAAGTTATGTTTGAAATAGGCTGAGGACATCAGGGGTTGCATAATTCCGGCCGCAGACTTTTTTTACCGGATCATCAAGATTAACGCCCTGGGATAAGCAGAGGCATGGCATAGAACAGGGTTTGCTCGTTCAATTGCCGCCGCAAAAATGTGAGCTGCCGTGTCAAGGAATCTTTGATGGTGTCAACTCGGAGTTGATAAATGGGGGGCGATTGTATACCGCATGTCAAATAATCCTTGACGACGAAACCTGCAATAGGGGGGAAGCCGGGTGCGAAAACAGGGGCCTTTTTTGGAATTGCTTGAAATGAAAGTAAAAAATAACTTTCGGGTGGTGGTGGTATGTATTTTGTATATAATCAAGTGAGAATGAATGTAAGTAAATAGCGTTGGGGAAACGGCGAGTAACGGTTTCACGTGTATTCGGCACCCGGTATTCGATTCCGGGCTACCGCCGAGGGCGGATTTTTCCCCGACAAAAAGAAGGAGGCATAAAATGGCGAAAACGATCATGACGGTGGATGACTCTGCGAGTGTGCGGCAGATGGTGAGCTTTACGCTTAAACAGGCGGGTTACGACGTGCTGGAGGCGGTGGACGGGGTGGACGGCCTTTCAAAGGTATCGGAAAACTCGGTTCATATGATGATAACCGACCTCAACATGCCGAATATGAATGGGATCGACCTTATTCGCAATGTCCGCGAAAAACCGGGAATGAAGTTCATCCCCATCATCATGCTTACCACTGAATCCCAGCCCGGAATGAAGCAGGCGGGCAGGGAGGCGGGGGCCACCGGATGGATCGTAAAACCCTTTAAACCCGAGCAGCTTGTGGCCGTGGTGAAGAAAGTACTGAGAGCATAACTGCCCCCCCATGCGAAGTTGACGTACCTCGGCCCCCTGCTCCCGGGGGCCGTCGGTGACGGCGGATCGGGTCGTGTTGTCTTGCGCGCCCCTGTAACGCTTCCGATATTGTGAACAAGAAAATCGGGGTGAGCTGTTCAACAGCACCCATATCGTCGCTCATAAAGATGATCCCGGACAAGATGTCGGTACGTGAAACGTTTTTGAAAGACGGCGTGACGCGTGGGGCATGTCCGGTGAGTTGAAAAAAAATCAACATGAACAGCTGAAAGGGGAGATGGAACAATGAAGTTGACCATTGCCAAAAAATTTCTGCTGATGGGCATCGGGGTTCTGGTCGTTCTGGCCGTAATGGGAGGGATCTCCTGGTACACCAACGTTACAACGGAAAAGGAGGTAAAGGAGGCCGGAGTCCGCAACGCGAACCTTCAAATGGTGGGGGAGGTGGAGGAGAAAACCCTGAACCTGCTGCTCGCGGCCATGGATTCCATTATAGATCGCGCGGAAGGAAAGGTGGACGAGGAACGTTTTCGGACCATTACCGAAAATATCGCCTTTGTGGGAAGCCATATGAAGGAGATCGAAGCACTTGCCGAGACCTCCGATGAGAAGCAAACGGCAGGGGAGATCAGGGAGAGTTTCAAGGCCCTTTCGAGGGGGATTCAGGTAGACCTTGTCCGGCTTATCGAGGAGAGTTCCCGAAGGCTTTCCCAGATCGAGCGGGATTTTGTGAAAATTGACGATGAGCTGGACGGGACCAGCGGGGAGGTCGAGGAGAGTCTGGCCGCCGTCGGGGCATCGGTAAGCCGGGAGCAGGCGGAGGCCGTTGCCATGGCCAGGACCCGGAACCGGCAGATGGTGCTGGTGAACGAACTGCTCGCGGCACATTCGAACGTCATGCTCGCGGCCATGGATTCCATTATCGACAGAGGAGAGGGCAGGATCGAACCGGGGCGCATGAAGGTGATCGAGGAGAGCATCGCGTTCATGGAGGGGAACCTTGCGGCACTCGGGGAACTTGCGGACACGGAAGCCGAAAAAGAAGCCGTCCTTCGGGTCCTTACCCTCTTTCCAAAACTGGCCTCGGGTGTGCTTGAGGACCTGGTCCGCCTGATCGAAACCGGGGCGGCGGAGTCCGCCTTCGATGCCATCGACGATACCCTGGACAATTACGGCGATCCCATCGAGGAGAACCTGAAGGCGATCTTCGGTTCGGTTCGCGATGGGCAGGCAGCTGCGGGGGATACCGCCGAACTCAGAAACCGTCAGGCCGAACTGCTGGACGACCTCGAAAAGGCTCACGGGGCCGTGATGCTCGCGTCCATGGATTCCATTATCGACAGAGCGGATGGAGAGATCGAGGAATCCCGCATGGCGCTGATCGAGGAGCGCCTCTCCTTCATGGAGAGGAACCTGGACCGCCTCACGGAACTGGCGGATACGGAAGCCGAGAAACACCATGCGGGGCGCGTTCGGGAACTCCTGCCGGTGCTGGCAAGGGGAATCCGGGTGGATCTGGTCCGTTTGATCACCGAGGGGGCCGTCGCGGCAGCGGAGATAGAGAGGGATTTTGTCGGGATTGACGACGACCTGGATGCGCACGGGGACAGGGTGACGGAGGGACTTTCGAAGATTTCGGCCGCTGCCATGCAGCGGCAGACGGCAGCCCAGGAGAGCCTGGTGGCCCTGGTGGCAAGGGCCCGGAAGATCGGGCTTGGAATTCTGGGGGCGGCCCTCCTGCTGATGCTCCCGGGCCTCTTTTTCTTCAGCCGCTCCATTACCGTTCCCGTGGGGGAGATCGTTTCGGTGGCGGACGACATCGCCTCGGGCAACCTGGACCGGGAGATCTCCATACGGCGCGACGACGAGATCGGCAGCCTTGCCCATGCATTCCGGAACATGCAGGAGACCATCCGGGGGGTATCGGCGGAAACCGGTTCCCTGATTCAAAAGATTCGCTATGGAGAGCTTTCCGCAAGGGGCGATGAGGATGCCTTTTCCGGTGGATGGCGGGAGCTCACGGCCGGGGTCAACGAACTCATCGAGGCCTTTGTCGTCCCCATCGACGTGACCGCCGCCTATATCGACAGGATCGCCCGGGGGGAGAGCCCGGACAGGATTGAGGATACCTATCACGGAGATTTCAACGCCATCAAGAACAACCTCAACACCCTGATCGGGGCCATGGAGGAGGCCACCGGGGTTGCCGAGAAGATGGCCCGGGGGGATCTTTCCGTGGAGGTCAGGGAACGGTCCGAGGAGGACAAACTTATGCAGGCCCTCAACAACATGGTTCGGAACTCCAGGGAGGTGGCGGATATCGCCGGGAAGATAGCCGAAGGAGATCTTACGGCCGAGGCCCGCGAACGTTCGGACAAGGATACCCTGATGCAGTCCCTGGCCGCCATGATCGCCAACCTCAAGTCCGTTGTAAGGGATGTGCGAACGGCATCCTCCCAGGTGGCGTCGGGAAGTCAGGGGGTCAGCTCAACGGCCCAGCAGATGTCCCAGGGGGCGACGGAGCAGGCGGCTTCGGCCGAGCAGGCCTCCTCCTCCATGGAGGAGATGGCGGCCAATATCCGACAGAACGCGGACAATGCAAGGGAGACCGAGAAGATCGCCATGGGGGCGGCCAACGACGCGGCTGAGGGCGGCGAAGCCGTCACGAGGACGGTGGCGGCCATGCGGGAGATCGCCGAGAAGATCAATATTATCGAGGAGATCGCAAGGCAGACGAATATGCTGGCCCTTAACGCCGCCATTGAGGCGGCCCGGGCGGGAGAGCACGGCAAGGGGTTTGCCGTCGTGGCCGATGCGGTGCGCAAGCTGGCGGAAAGGAGTCAGAGCGCGGCAGGGGAGATCAGCACCCTCTCCTCCACGAGCGTCACCATTGCCGAGAACGCGGGAGAGATGCTCGAACGGATCGTGCCGGATATTCGAAAGACCGCCGAGCTGGTCCAGGAGATCAACGCGGCCTCCTCGGAGCAGAACTCCGGCACCGAGCAGATCAACCGCGCCATTGTCCAGCTGGACCAGGTGATCCAGCAGAATGCGGCGGCCTCCGAGGAGATGTCCTCCACGGCGGAGGAGCTCTCCTCCCAGGCGGAACAGTTCCAGGGGATCATCTCTTTCTTCAAGCTGGGAAAGGAGGATCTTTCCGAGGGGCAAGCGTCTGCGGGGGGAAGGGGAAAGCTTGTGGCCCGTGGAAAGGGGACGGCCGCAGTAAGGGAGCGGGAACTCACCCCGGAGCCTTCACCGGAAAGCGGTGTTGCACTGGATATGACGGACCCTTCCTTTCAGGGGGACGAGCTGGATGAGGCATTTGTAAAGTACTGAAAAAAGAGGTATGGAACTGTAGTTCATTGGAAGAGGAAAGGCGAGATCGGCCGTTCGGAAGTGGATGCATCACCCTTCCCGTACCGGACGGCGAATGGGCTTGCCCTTTCAAGCCGTATTTAACGTCGGCGGGCTCCCGGTGAGTCCCCGCCCCACACCATTTGCCGGGTAAATGCTTCATGAAGGGATTTAAACAGGGCGCTTATCATTCAGGCCGGCTGTCCAGGGCGGATTTCAAACGCCTTGCGGGCTTTATCGCCGAAAAAACCGGTATCCGCATGCCTCCGGAAAATCATATCGTGGTGGAATCGCTCCTGAGAAAGCGCCTGATCCATTTGAAGATCGGGACATACGGCCAATACTGCGACTTTCTTTTCAGCCCGGAGGGAATGGAGCGGGAGCTCTCCCGTTTCATGGATGCCGTTACGACGGGCGGGGGCGAATTCTTCAGGGAATCGGATCATTTCGAATTTCTTGGAACAAAGGCGGTGCCCGAGCTTGCGGCCTCTCGGGGGTCGGGCCTATCAAGGAAGCTGATGATCTGGAGCGCGGCCGCGAGGGCCGGAAACGAGGCCTACTCCCTTGCCGTTACCATGAGCGAATTCAACCGGCGGTATCCCGGCATGGGGCTGGACTGGGAGATCCTGGCCTCGGATATATCGGGGAGGGCACTGAAAAAGGGGGAGCGGGCGATTTACGACGGGAACGAGGTTTCGGCCGTCCCCGAGGCCCTTAAAAAACGGTATCTGCTGAGGAGTCGGGACAGGTCCAGGGCGTTGGTGAGGATCGTGCCGGAGCTGCGAAAACGGGTGCGTTTTCGAAAGATCGACCTCAGGGCAGAGTCGTACCGTTTGCGGGAACCCATGGACATCATCTTCTGCAGGGATGTGTTCAGCTACTTTGACCCCGGGACCCGGGACGGGGTAGTCCGTCGTCTTGTGGGGAACCTGAGGACAGGGGGATTCCTGTTCACGGGGCAATCCGAGCGGATCGACGGTGGAGGGTTGCCCCTGGTTGCCTTGGGGGGAGCGGTTTACAGGAAAAGCTGATTATTCCGCAAGGGCGGTCCGATCCCCGGAAGGGCCGTGATCGATCCCGTGGGAAAGCTCAAAACGGCGACAACCCTGTTGGCGGCGGGAGACCGGGCGCGGCCCATGCATGGCCCTTGTTGTTGCCGTTGCGGATGGGCCGGGGCCAGTGGAGGCGTCGGTGGAACAACGGATAAAGCACCGCCGAGGCGGTGAACGAGGGGCCCCGGTACCATCGGGTGATTAAAAGGGCGTGCCCGTTTACGGTCTTACGGAAAAGCCGGGGGAAGCGGCGGGGGCCCTGAAACAGGAATAACGGAACCTTTCATGGATGATAAGGGAAGTTGTCAGGAGAGAAAATGATGGGAAAGCGTAAACCGGACAACGGGAATACCGTTCAGGAACCCGGAATTATCCTTATCGTTGATGATTTGCCGGAAAATCTGGAACTATTGTCCACGATCCTCGTAAGGGAGGGGTATACGACGGTGCCGGCGCCCAACGGCGAACTGGCCCTCATGTCCGTGGACAAACAGGTGCCGGATCTGGTTCTCCTGGATATCAAGATGCCCGGGATGGACGGATACGAGGTTTGCAGCGCGCTCAAGGAGAACCCCCGGACAAAGGACGTGCCCGTGGTTTTTATCAGCGGGCTGGATGAAACGTCCAATATGGTAAAGGCCTTTGACGTGGGCGGGGTGGACTATATCACCAAACCCTTTGTCAGGGGGGAGGTCCTGGCCCGTATCAGGACCCACCTGAGACTCCATAAGCTCCAGACCGACCTGGAGCGCCAGGTGGAGCTCAGGACCTTCGAGTTGAGCCGCACCAACGCGCGCCTCTCTGCGGAGATTCTTGAAAGAAAGCGTGTGGCGGAATCCCTGAGAAAGAGCGAGGAACGCTACCGTTTCTTTATCACCAACAGCCTGGAGGGGATCTACCGCAAGGTGGTGGAGCCGCCCATGCCCCTTTCTCTTTCCGCCGATGAACAGGTGGACTGGCTCCTTTCGAACACCCGGGTTGCCGAATGCAACAAGATCTACGCGAAGATGTACGGCTTTGATTCCAGCGAAGAGATGATCGGCACGAAATTGGCCGAGAAATGGGGGGAAAACGTGGACCTGGGGATCGGTATCGTCCGGGACTGGATCCGATCATACTATCAGTTTCCCGATTACGAGGCAATGGAACATACCCGGGAGGGGATGTACAAGTGGTATCTCAAGTCCAGCGTGGGCATCATAGAGGACGGTTGCCTCACCGGTTTCTGGGGTACCCAGATCGACATCACCCTCAGGAAACATGCCGAGGAGAACATCAGGCGGGTCAAGGAGGAGTGGGAGCAGACCTTCAACTCCATAACGGACATGATCGCCATCGTGGACACGGATTGCAGGATCGTGAGGGTCAACAGCGCCATGGCCAAGAGGCTCGGCATGGTTCCGGACGAGGCCATCGGGCTGAAGTGCGCCGAGTACCTCCACGGCGGCAGCAGTGCCTTTCCCGTCTGCCCGTTCCCGGACTTTAAAAAGGATGAAACCCAGAAGACCGTCGAGATCCATGATGCCGGCAGGGAGCGGGAACTCATGGTCACCGTCACCCCCATCTTCGACAATAAAAGGGAGCTCATGGGGGCGGTGCACATTGCCCAGGACGTGACGGAACGCAAAAGGGCCGAGGAGGAGCAGAAAAAGCTGGAGGTTCAGCTTCAGCACACCCAGAAACTCGAGGCCATCGGTTCCCTTGCCGGGGGGATCGCCCATGATTTCAACAACATCATCGGGGCCCTCACGGGCTTTACCGAACTTGCCCTGGATTACCTGGACATGGGGGACGACGTGGAGGTGCGGGAGAACCTGGGGGAGGTGCTCAAGGCGGGCAAAAGGTCCCGGGACCTCGTGAAGCAGATTCTCGCGTTCAGCCGCCACGGAGAGCAACAGAGGGCGCCCCTCCAGGTGAGCCTGGTTCTCAAGGAGGTGCTCACCCTCCTCCGGGCCATACTTCCCTCCACCATTAGGATCACACAGAACATCGCGGCCAAGGATGCCTATGTTCTCGGGGACGCCACCCAGGTTCACCAGGTGATCATGAACCTCTGCACCAACGCCTTCCATGCCATGGGGCCAAAGGGCGGGCGCCTCACCATCGGCCTGGAAAAGGTGAGCGTGGGCGAGGCGGATTTAAGGGCCCTTCCGGAGCTGAGTCCGGGGTCCTTCCTGCGGCTCACCACCGGCGACACGGGCCACGGCATCTCCGGGGAGACCATGTCCCATATCTTCGATCCCTTTTTCACCACGAAACCCAAGGGAGAAGGAGCCGGCCTGGGCCTTACGGTGGTTCACGGCATCGTCAAGTCCCACAGGGGGGCCATCCGGGTGGAGAGCCGCCAGGGGGAGGGCACGGTGATACAGGTCTATTTTCCGGTGCTGGAAGCCGCCGAAGCCATGCCCGGCGAGGAGCGGCACCAGCTTGCCGGGGGCAGCGAGACAATCCTCCTGGTGGACGACGACATGGCCATGGTGAGGTCCTCCAAGATGCGTCTGGAGATGCTCGGTTACCGGGTGGTGGCCACCACCAGCGCCCCGGAGGCGGTGGAACGCTTTCTGGGAAATGCCGGGGGATTCGACCTGGTGCTCACGGATATGACCATGCCGGAGATGACCGGCGCCGACCTGGCCCACAGGATTCGCGAGGAGCGGCCCGATATTCCCATTATCCTCTGTACGGGGTTCAGCGAACTCATCACCTCGGAGAGGCTGAAAAACCTCGGCATCAGCGAGGTGCTCATGAAACCTTTCGATAAGAAGCAGCTCGCCAACGCCGTGAGGGAGGCCCTGGTTCAGGCGGCCCTGCTCTGATACCGCTCCTGCTTCGCGGTTGTTGAATCAGGCCCATGGAATTTTAAAAATACACATTGGGCACGCAAGATGGGCATCCTACGCGTGTCCATTGGAATCTGTTGTGTATTTATTATGTTTCTTGTCCCTTAAAAGCCGTCATCTTCCGAACAGGGAGATGACGGCTTTTTGCGTGGGGTGTCCGGCGCGGCATGATGACCCGGAACGTGCCGGAGTTGCTTGCGTTTGCCCTGGGGGTGATCGGCTTAGCTGTTGATTCATGGATGAAATCGTAATATCATCGGTCTTCCGTCGGGGCGCCGGCGGGATGGTTTTACTCTGTTTCAAACACCTTATAACGAAAAGGAGGAGGGCAATGGGCCAACTGTTGACACTGGAGATCTTTTCCGATTATGTCTGACCCTGGTGCTACTTCATTACCGGGCGTATTGAACAACTCGTAAAGGAATATGAGGTCGCGCTGCAGTGGCGCGCTTTTCCCCTCCACCCCGGAACGCCGGACGAGGGAATGACCCTGGAAGCGCTATTTGCCGCCTCACCCGTGGATGTGGAAGAGATGAAGGGCCGGGTGAAGCGGGCTGCCGAAGAACTGGGACTGCCCATGGGCAACCGGGAAAAAACCTACAACAGCCGTCTCTGCCAGGAGTTGGGGAAGTGGGCCGAGACAAAAAACAGGGGGCATGAATTCCATATGGCCGCATTCAGGGCCTATTTCGTGGATGGGAAGAATATCGCCGTGCCGGAGGTGCTTGTCGATTTGGCGGCCTCCGTTACCCTGCCGGCCGAAGAGGCCCTCGGGGTTCTTGAAAAACGGCTGTTCAGGGAGGCGGTGGATCTGGACTGGGCCCTTTCCAGGCAAAAGGGGGTTACTGCGGTACCCTCCTTTATCGCCGGAAACGAGTCCCTGGTGGGAGCACAGCCGTACGGTATGCTGGAGCGACTGGTGAGGGGAAACGGGGCTGGGAAAAGAGGTGGGGCGGAGTTGAAAAATCCTGGATTTCCAGGGCTTCCCGGATAAGCCGGGGATGCCCCGAAGCCGGGTCCACATACATACTAAATATCAAATCAAGGTGACAGATGTCGGGAAAAAAGAAGTTCATAACCTCCAGCTTGTTTATTCGATTCCTCTACCATTTCGTGGGTATCTACCTGTGGACCCTTCGCGTGACCGTTGAAAACGAAAGACCCTGGCGGGATCACCTGGAAAAGGGGGGAAGGGTGCTGCTCTGCGGCTGGCATCAGCAGTTTTTTTCCTTTATCCGCTACTTCAGAAACTACCGGCGTTACAACCCCAGCCTCATGATCAGCAGGAGCAAGGACGGGGAGATCGTTGCCCGGGTGGCCGAACTCACCGGATGGCAAACGGTCCGGGGCTCCTCTTCCAGGGGGGGAAAAGAGGCGCTTTACGGGATGATTGAGCGGTTGCGGACAAACAGGTTCGCGGCCCATGTGGTGGACGGTCCGAGGGGACCTTTCGGGGTGCTCAAGAGAGGGGTGATCCGCATGGCCATGGATGCCGATGCCGTCGTGGTGCCCGTGTACGCCGTTTCGGAAAACGCATGGTACTTCAACAGCTGGGATCGCTTTCAACTCCCCAAGCCCTTTTCCAGGGTGATCATCCGTTTCGGGGATATGGTTGAAATCGGGAAGGCAGGCGATACCGCCGGTTTCGAGGAGCAGCGAAGGAACCTTGAAAACACCATGCTCGGGGCCTTGGTACGCAGGTAATTGGGGGGGCGGAAAATAATAAATACACTGGAAGTGATGATGGGCATTCGCAGCGACGCCAAACCTGCATCACCGATGTGTAATTTAATATTTCCATGTGCCTTGCCGGGGCATTGATGTGGTGATTCCATTGACGGCTTTTGGGCGAAGGGGCCGGCCCCGGCCGTTTGCTTCCTGGATGTTTGTTTACTCAATTGCTTAATTGTACTATAGTAATACCCAGGATTCATGAACGGACGGACTTCGGGAACTCTATCGCAACAGGGGGATCGCCTATGAAGAAAGCTTTTGTTCTGGATACCAATGTCATCCTTCACGACAACGCCTGTATCTATCAGTTCGGCAGGAACGATGTCGTTATTCCCATCTCTGTTCTGGAAGAACTCGACGGTTTCAAAAAGGGGCGGGGCTCCCTTAATTTCCACGCCAGGAAATTTCTAAGGGCCCTGGATGAGATGTCCCAGGACAAGATCTTCAACGGCGGCGTATCCATCGGCGAGGGACTGGGTAAACTCTCCATCCGCCTTGAAAGCCGTTTTCACGAGCATATCGAGCTGAACTTCTCGCCCGCGAAAGCCGATCACCATGTCCTGAACACCGCCTACAGCCTCTCCACCGAGCGGAAGGGCACCCAGGTGACCCTTGTTTCAAAGGATGTGAACCTGAGGATGAAGGCCAAGTCCATCGGGCTCACGGCCCAGGACTATATCAAGGATCACGTCAAGGATATCGCGGCCCTCTACAGGGGGCTCAGGACCGTGGAAAACGTGCATCCGGAGGTGATCAACACACTGTACAAGAGCCCCTTCGAGATCCCTTCGGACGCCGTCGAGGCGGGGGAAAACCTCGTGGACAACGAGTACCTGATCCTCACCGGCGGCAACCACTCGGTCCTGGCAAGGTTCGATGCCGGCGTCAAGGTGATAAGAAGGGTGGAAAAGGTGCCGGCGTACTCCATCCTGCCCAGAAACGCCGCCCAGACCTTTGCCGTGAACGCCCTCCTGGACGACCGGGTCAAGCTGGTTTCCATAACGGGCAAGGCGGGAACCGGTAAAACCCTCCTGGCCCTTGCCGCGTCCCTGGAGTGCAAAAGGAGTTACCGGCAGATCTTTATCGCGCGGCCCATCGTTCCCCTGAGCAACAAGGACACGGGGTTTCTCCCCGGAGATATTGACTCCAAGCTCCAGCCCTACATGCAGCCCCTCCACGACAACCTGGGGGTGATCAAGAACCAGTTCGAGGAATCCAGCGGCCGCCACAAGAAGATCGAGGAGCTCCTGGCCGAGGGAAAGCTCAAGATCGAGCCCCTCTCCTATATCAGGGGGCGGAGCCTGGTGAAGATTTACTTTATCGTGGACGAGGCCCAGAACCTGACCCCCCACGAGATCAAGACGATCATCACAAGGGCCGGGGAGAACACGAAGATCGTGTTCACCGGTGATGTTTTTCAGATAGACCATCCCTATCTCGACAGCCATTCCAACGGGCTCAGCTACCTTATCGAGAAGATGAAGGGTCAGCGCCTGTACGCCCATATCAACCTTGAAAGGGGTGAGCGCTCGGAACTTGCGGAGGTGGCTTCCAACCTGCTGTAAGGATGCCGGGGCTTTATTCCGGCGTGGGAAACCGGGATCTCGGGGCGCGGGTAAGGGGTGGCGTCGGCCCGTCCGGACTTTTACTTCTTGGGGGTATAGTGCCGGGTAAGGGTTGCCGCAAGGCCGTCCAGCCCCGGAAAGAGCAGTCGTTCGGTGATATTGGCCTGATCCAGCTTGTCCCGAACCTCCCACTTCAACTCCTTGGGGATAATCACCCTGCAGTACAGGTCCGGGTGCTGATCCAGCCAGTTGTCGAGCTTGGCGTTTATCCCGCTCATCACCGAAAAAAAGGCGAACTGGTTGACGATCCTTGCATCGTCCGACGGGGGCTCGAAGAAAAGGGGGCGATCCGCCTTGCCGAGGTCGTCGAAGCTTGCCAGGTCGGGCAGGGTCTTTTCCAGCATGGGCAGGGTGAAGGCATTGGCGCCCCTTCCCTTGAGCATATCGATCAGGGGGGAGGGGAGCATTGCGTTGACCTTCACGTAGTCCACGCACCAGATGGCCGCGTCCCGGTCGCAAAACTCGGTATTGGCCGTGGCAAAATGCATTGCAACGAAAGGGGAGTAGGTCCAGTCCAGGAGGCGGGTGGGCAGGCCGTGGTGCTGGGCGATGATCATCCAGCGCCAGTCCGAATAATGGCTGTCCGCGCCCGGGATCTGGGCATACTTCATGAAGTTGCGCAGAAGGTGGTACTCCAGATGTGGGTGGGTTCCGCAGACCCGCATGATGCTGGTCTTGAGGTCGTAGCTTTTGTCCGAAAGCCCCCTGAACGCGTAGTTGGACCTGAAACGGCCCAGCTCCTCCTGCCACGAGTTGTCGTATACGCGTTCACAGAGATCCCCCCAGCTTTTCACCACGATGTCGTTCTGTTCTATGGTCATGGGTTGTCCCCTCCAACTGAATTAATTTTCCCAAAAAGCACGTCTGAAAAAACGGGAATCCAGATTAGGGTTTGGTTGTTGGGCTATTGATATGAAACGGTTAATAAATGACGGTTAAAGGTACAGGCGGCGCTTCCAGGGCATGATTCGCGGACGGCACCTGATCGTTGACCTGATTGGGCGATGGAAGCGGTCTTTTCGGAATTGCCCGGTCATATGTCCGCCGGGCTGCTTCGTGAATTTACTATGCGATCAAAATACACCCAACTTGCAAAAAGGGTTGATGTGATAAAAAAAAATATGACTTTAATGGGTTGTTTGGTGCGTTGGTGTTGGGGCACCTATGTGCTCATTAGTATTTTCAACCGGGCATTTTCCATCCCCTCCCCGGGGAGGAAGAGATGCCGGCGCGAACTGCCGATAACTGCCTTGGAATCCACTTCAGGAACACGATCTCCACACGTTCCCCGGGTCGGTGAAATGGATCCCGCTTCACTTTTTTTGCCGGAACGACGGCAGCCGGGAGACAATTGGCGGAGCCGGCCGTGAACATTGCCGACGGTTTTACCGAAGGGAATGGACCGGCATGATTCCGGAGAGTTATCGGCACGATTGCCTGAAGGCAAACAATGTTGCCGAATACGCCATGGTGGAGCCCTCCCGCCCACCGCCGTTTCCCGCTCTCCGGGGAGAGGGGAGAGGCAATATCCCCGGTTTGCCCGGGAAGTGGAACGGGGACCAGCTTCATTCCGCCGATGCCGTTTGTGGGGAGCCGGACTGCTCCATGGTATCGATCATGTAGTACATGAGCTCGTAAATTTTGAGCCGGGCATCCGTGGGCCTGACCTGGGTGCCCCCCATGACGGGATTGGAGAGGGTCTTGGAAAAATTCATCACCCCCAGTGCCCCTTTTCCTTTTTGTACCATGGAAAACAGGGGCTTTTTGTCCCTGCTCAACAGGATCGGGCGGCCCCCCCTGACGCTTCCGGCTTCCCTGATTGTTCCCATGTTGATCCCAAGGCGGTTAAAGACGGCTGTCTCCTTGATTCCCGCGTTCTCGAGTCCCATGTCGAATGCCTCGAGGAGGCGGCCGGAACTGGATCTCCTGTTCCAGGGACCGTCCAGGAGCAGCAGGCGCCCCCCCCCTTCCACGTATTGGGAGATCCGGCGGATATCCTCCCCGGTAAAGGGCTTCACGGGGTTGATCAATACGGTGAGCTCTCCCTTCGTCAGGGCCGACTCGAGGGTGGTTTCAAGGGTGGGGAAGAACCCCTTTCGCTGGGTCCATACAAAAAAGGTCTGATAGTTCTTGGGATGTTTCTCCACATATTCGTCCACCGGCACGGTGAAATCGGAGTGCTCCCTTTCAAAGGAGACGGTCTTGAATCCCCGGTGGGCCTCGGGCGGGGCATAGAGATGACCCGTGAGGAAGTTGAAGAAGCAGATTCCCAGGGCGGCTGCGCAGAAAAAGGAGAAGGAGACGAGGCCGAATATCTCTTCGGGTTCCCCTTTTTTCAGGTTGATACCCAGGGCGGTGGCGGCAATAAAGACCATGAAGAGGAGCTTGGGGACGAACCCCAGGGCGTTCTTCCTGTTGAGCCACTCGATGGAGCCGATCGCCAGCTCCGGCTTTCCGGGGATAAACATGTAGAAGTTGGAAAAGCAGGTGCTGTCCGAGAACAGGAGGACGCGGCCCTTGCCCCGCCGGAGCCCGGCGGACTGGAGAAAGAGGCCGAACTCATAGTCCTGGGTTGCCTTGTCCTCGAAAAAACTTCGGCCCGAGTAGGAGAGCATCCTGGACCTCAGGCCGTAGCCGAGCATCACGTTGTCCGCTGAAAGGGAGGCGTCCAGGGTGCAGCCCGTTGCAAAGAGGAAACGGGGCATCCTCTGGACCACCGGGTGGGGAAAGACCCTGGGGCGCTCGATGGCGTTCAAGGTGCCTTTGTCAAGGTCGTAGGTGCTGTCGTAATGAAAGTACATTCCGAAGCGCTTGGCGATCGCGTTGAGGTAATAGCTCATCCCGAAGACATTGGTGTGGTCCCCGATAAGCCAGACCCCGCCCCCCTGTTCCACGTAGGTGACGATGCTCTCGATCTCCTCTTCGCTGTAGGCGGCCGTGGGGGTCTTGAGGATCAGGATATCGTAGTCCGAGATCAGGTCCAGGGTGAGTTTTTTATCGGTGTTGCGGGATACCTTGTAGAAGTGATCCAGGTAATCCGCCATGCAGTAGTAGTTGTAGGTGGAGCGGCTGCCGTACCAGGTGGTGTCGAACTTGCGGGTGCTCCACTCCCAGTCGCTGCGGGTTTCGTCGATAAGGATCCGGCCCTGTTTTTCGGTGCCGGGATCCCTGAACCCCCAGATTCCCGTAAAGGCAAATCCCGCCGTAAGGAAAAGCAGCGTCGCGGCGACATTCCTTTTATTTAAAAATGCCGGTCCCGGCGCCGGGAACAGTTCCGGGTCCGAAGCCGGGGAGAGGGGGACCCAGGCGGCCAGGAGCGGTACGAGGGGCAGGTAGGAGATCCCAAGGCTCCAGGGGTTCCAGAACATTTCGGCATCCTGGACACGGGCGAAGATAAATATCATGAAAACATAGCGAACAAATCCGTAACCCGCAGTGATAAGGATGAACTTGAGCCATGTTGCTCTTTTTGCGCCGAAAAAGGCCAGGAGAAAGATCCCGGCAAGAAGGAGGTGAAAGAAGAGGTAAGCGCCCGTTTTTTCAAGGGTGCCCGGGTATATGAGCATGTTCTTGTAGGTTTGAAGGTGGATCACCGCCTCGCTCATGCCGGCCGGAAGGGAGAACAGCCGGACAAAGGGCCAGGCGAGCAGGTTCAGGATCTTGAGCTCGTGGAACCTTGCCCCCACGACGTAGAACAGGGAGTTGAGGGGGCCCTGAACAAGGAGAATAAAACCGCAGAGGGAGAGGCCTTTGGAAACGGGCGCAAGGTGCCGTGCCCCCATGGCGCAGAGCCCGAGGAACAGTCCCCCGGCCAGGAAAAAACCGCCGAGATTGTAGGGAAACGGAATCAGCAGGATCACGGGGAGCAGGGGCATAAAACACCATGCGGCGCCCGGCGCGAGGGGGCGGGTGTTTCGCCCGAGGGAGACGGATGCCGCCGCCGCGCCCGCCGCGAGGGGGAAGAGCAGGGGAACCGTTATCGTGAACCGTTCCGGGGTGAAGGTTGAGAGTAGAAAAAGCCAGGACCATGCCGTCGCAAGGGGTAGAAACCAGATCAAGCGCATATTGTCAACTCCCGGATTTGGGTTGCGGATTTGTGGCCGTGTTCAGAAGATACCTGAAGAAGCGGATGTTGTTCAGGCGATAATCATCCCTGTAGGACTCGAGGTTCCGGCTGTGGAGAAACTCGGAATCGCCGATCAGTATGAGGCCGCCCTTGCCCACGGGCTGGTGAAGGATGACCGGGTAATCGAATTTTCTTGCAAGTACCGCAGCCTCTTCACTCCCCCCGGTGACGGGCCACGCCTCAAGGAACTCCGCCTTGTATCTGCCCGCATCCACCGTCCCCCTGCCCAGGGGAATGGAATCGACGGAAAGGCCCAGTGGATCCAGGAACGATCTGGAGGCATCGGCCTCCTCCCAGCCCGCGCACCAGAAGATGGTGCCGCCGTTTTCCATGTACCGCGTCAGCGTGGCCGCCTCCTTGGGGGTAAAGGCGGAGGAGGGCGCGATGACAAAGAGAAGGTCGCTTCGGCCCAGGGCTTCGGGGGAAAACTCCCGCAGATAGAGGGGGAGGTAGCGGTTGCGCATGAGGTTGATGCCCAGGCCGAAAATACTGCCGTCGGCGGAGGCGGACAAAGAAAATCGTCCGTGGTGGGAGATGTCGATCAATGCCGTTTGATACACCTTGGACTCGGACCTCGCGGGAACCGCCTGGGCGTGGTTTCCCGCACCCTGCATTATCGCCCCGGGGCCGAGGCCCAGGATCATGATCCATGCAAGGGCGCCGGCCGGGGAGAGGCGTCCCCCCACAAAGAGGGCGCCGGCGCAGATAAGAACGAGGGCGATAGAAATCCGCAACCCGGCCGGCCGGGGAACGCGCTTTTTGTTCAACCAGTCGAAAATGCCGTTGATAAAATGGTGGTTGGCGGTGAGGACGCCGCTCTGGAAGGTGGAGGTGTCCCCGAAGACCAGGACCTTTCCCCTGCCGTGGGGGGAGTGGGCGGCCAGCACAAGGTCTCCCAGCTGCTCTTCCGGTCCCCTGCGGTAGTCCCCGAGAAAGGCGCGCTTGACGTTTGCGTAGTCGCCCAGGTCGGCCCAGCCCCTTTTCCCGACGATCACGGGTTCGGCCGGAAGTTTGACGCCAAGGGATGCCCCCACCCAGATGGAGGTTTCGTAATCGTGGTCAAGGGGGCGGGTAATTGCATGGGGGCGTTTTTCAAGGCAGTTGACCCAGCCCGAGGTGAGGGGCAGGGCCGTGTCGAACTCGAGGACGATGTTGAACGGTTCGATCAGGTCGTTGATGGGCTTCATGACCCCGGACACGTCCGTATGATCTCCCGCCACCACGAGGCCGCCCCCCTGCTTCACAAAATCATGGATGAGCCGTTTTTCTTCGGGGGTGAATTTTGTTTTCGGGTTGAAAATCGCGAGGATCGAGGTGTCCCGGAGGGTCTCCCCGGTGACGGGGCCCTCAAGGAGGGCGGTTCGGTATCCCCTTGTCTTCAGGTATTCGGGCAGCAGGCCGAACATGCCCATGCCGGCCTGGCCGAAACGGGCGGAATAGCTGGGAAGGGACCAGTTGGACCCCCGTTTGAGGAACACGACCCGACCCTCTTTTACGACCCCCGGGGAGGAGAGGCAGAGTGTGATTACGATCAGGCACGAGAGGAGGGGCAATGCGATCCTTTTAACGGGGCCCGGGATGCGGCGCAGGATGCCCTTCTCTTCCGGCATGACCCCGGCCTGTTCGTGAAAGAGGTCACTCGGGGGATTTTTTCGACCCGCGAGAAACACAACGCCCCAGAGCAGCACCGGCAAAAGGGCCTGGAAGCTGAAGGGAGTGGGTTTCCATGTTTTTTGAAAGTAGAGAACCAGTTTGGAAAGGGGGGCCGTGAGCCCGAGATAGAGCACCATGGCGGCCGCGATTCCGACCGTGGAGAGGAGGAGGAACCGGATATTGTCTTTCCGGAAAAGGGGGAGCGGCGCCTGGGGAGCCCCGTCCGCCGAGTTTCGGGTCGTTTTCCCGGCGGTATCGTATACAGGGGAGAAAAAATGGGCAAGGAGCCGGCAGATCACGGTGACCATGACGGGGATGCCCAGGGCGGATGGGCCAAGGGTCATCTTTTCACCGGCAAGTTCCGACAGGATCGGAGAAAGGCCAAGGGAAAGATGCTGAACAAGGTACCATGCGTGGGGACTGAAGGTATGGAGAATCCGGTAGGTCCCGTAAAACAGCAGGGTCAGAAGCGATACCGACAGCTCGTGGCGCAGGGGCCTGTTCTCCTCCGGGGAGAGGAGAAACAGTGAATACACGAGAAGGGCCATGCCCGCCGGGAACGACCATCCGCTGATGAGCAACAGGATCGAAACGGGTAACGCCCCGAGCAGCATGGGGTGCGAACCTGCGCGGGGAAGCGTGAGCGGCAGGTGGGAAAAGGCCCACAGCAGGGTAAGGGTAAAACCGGAGAGGTGACAGAGCCGGGGGCCGATCCCCGGGATGTTGCCTTCCGCAAGGTTGAGGGCAAAGAGAAAGAGAGCTCCACGTATGAATTGCGCCACGGCTAAGATCCTTGGAGTTTGAGTTCGTGGATTCTGATGAAAATGCCCCGACCAAGGGTGGCGACCGATGGTCGGGGCATGCGGTCCATGCGTTACTGTTTTTTCCGTGCTTTACTTCCGGAACCGGTCGTCCTCCATGGGGGCCGTTCCGGCGGACCGGTGTTGCTGGGTGCTTCCCCCCTCGGAGATATCTCCTCCGGGGGGGAAGCAGGCAGCATCGTGTGGTCCCGTTGTCGGCATTCAGGTATGTAACATCATGCCGGTTTCCGGTCAGGTATCGCTGAAATCGCAGTCCGGGTCCTCAGGCCTTTCGGTTGGCAGCAGTACGTTGCAGCCCTGATCTGAGGGGTTTTCGGTTGGCGGCAATATGTTGCAGGCCGGGTCTGCGGCCCTCTCGGTTTCCGGCGGCTGTAAACCACAGTTCGGGTCCGTGTGATTTTCGGTTTCCGGCGGCTGAAAACCACAGTCCGGGTCCGTGTGATTTTCGGTTTCAGGCGGCTGAAGACCACAGGTGGGATCTTCGAAATCCTGGGTTTCCGGGGGCCGAATATCGCATTCGGGGTCTTCGAACTTCTGGGTTTCCGCAGGTTGCGTATCACAGTCGGGATCGTCGAACTTCTGGGTTTCCAGGGGCCCACAGTTGGGATCTTCGAACCTCTGGGTTTCCGGTGGCTGTACATTACATTCGGGATCGTCAAACTTCTGGGTTTCCAGGGGCCCACAGTTGGGATCTTCGAAGCTCTGGGTTTCCGGTGGCTGAACATCACAGTCGGGGTCATCAAACCTCTGGGTTTCCGGTGGCTGAACATCACAGTCGGGGTCATCGAACTTCTGGGTTTCCATGGGCCCACAGTCGGGATCCGCCGGGCGCTGGGTCTCGGGGGGCTCCACGCAATCCGGGTCGGCCGTGTTCATGGTGATCCCGGGGCAATCGGGGTCAAAGGGGTTGTGGGTGGCGCACGCGGGATCGTTGGGCTTTGTGGTCGAGATACATGCCGGGTCAAAGGGAATCTCGGTGTCCTTGGCGCACTGGGGATCGCCCGCCTTCTCGGTGGGAATCCGCTCGTCGCATTTGGGATCGAGGAAGTTCTGGGTGGCCGGGATCTCGCAGTCGGGATCGAAAATGGCCTCGGTCTCCGTGAAGCAGTCGGGGTCGAGGACCAGCTGGGTGGGCTGGAGGTCGGTCTCGCAATCCTTGTCCGCCGGGTTCTGGGTAAAGGGGATATCGTCACAGATGAAGGGGTTCATGGTGAAGTTGAAGTCGCAATTCCTGTCCATGGGGTTGGCCGTGGGCTGGATCTTGTCCTCGCACGCCTTTTCCATGGGGTTGGTGGTGGGAATAATGTCGTCCTCGCACCAGGGGGCCATGGGGTTCATGGTTTCGTTGAAATCACAGCGGACGTCCATGGGATCCACGGTGGAAAGGTCGCAGTTGTCGTCCAGGGGGTTGGTGGTGTCCGTGAAACAGGTGATGTCGAACGGGTTGTTGGTTTCCAGCTGCGCCTCACAGCTCTCGTCAATGGGGTCGAGGGTATAGCGCACATCCGGAGGCTCGGGAATCGCGTCAAACAAGTTGATTCGAAGGACAACGGTTCCGGGGTCAACGGTAACGCCGGCCGCGCCGGGATCGGCGACCACCACGAGCTCCGCAGAGTAAGCGGCCCCGCCTGTTTTCAGGACGGGAAGTTTTATAACACCGTTCTCGTCGATCGCAGCGCATTCCCCCGGGCTGATCTGGAGGGCCTTGAACTCGATAAGGGCAAAATAGTGTTTGCCTTCGGGATCGAACTTGACGAGCCCGAGCGTCGCCTTGATGGAGGTTAAGCTGGGATCCCCGAGCTTTTCAAGGTTCAGGCAGGAGATTTTCATGACACCGGTGAGCCCGTCAAGGACCGAATAAACCAGGCTTGGGGCCGGTTCCGTTCCGTTGCAAGCTTCATCGGAGGGGTTCGTGGTCTCCACGGTGGAGCATTTCTCGTCAAGAGCACTCGATGTTTCCATGCAGTCGGTAGCCATGGTTGGAAAAAGAGATAGCCTCCTGGTGGTCACCTGGGAACGGCTCATGTTTGCAAGGGCGGTATCAAGGGTTGCCTGGAACAAGGGTGAGTCCTGTGTTTCCCTTGTGGTGGATGCCGAACCCGTGCCGCTCAGCCCGATGCCCAATACCATGATGAAAGAGATGAAGCACAAACGACGAAATAACGATTTCAAAACTGCCTCCTTTCAATTAGGCTCTCTGGTACCTGCCCACCTTGTTCCGGAGTGAGGGGTGCGGGGCGAGAAAAAAGAGCTGCAATACGATGTTGAACATTCAAAGCATGCATTTACCTGAAGAGCCTGTTCCAATTTGTTTCGAGTGAAATTCCCGCTGCGGGATGTCCCGGGCAGGAAGGTCGTCCGACTTATAAAGAGCCGTATGCTCAACCACCGGGACCGGTTGAAGCAGGTTGTAAGACTCCCCTGTTCACTCAAAAATGGGTTGACTTGACGGTTCCACCCCGAATGTCGCGGGGAAGTCTCGTCCTTTTGATGCCGTTGAAAAGAAAATATCTGTCGTCTTGAGACGACGGATACCGGTAAAACGGTGCCGATGCGGTTGAAGGAGAAAACCCCATGTTTCGAAAAATGGGTTCCCTCGTCACGGAGGCGCGTCGGTTCGATGAACGGAACCAGACCCGACATAACGCCGGCGTGGGATCTTCCGTATCGGCGGTTGGGGGTGTCGTGAAAACAACCGGCCATGGCGAATAAGTAACTAACGTATTAAATAGATTCTCATAAACGATTTTGCATTGCAAGCAGAATGTCGCCCCCCTGCTCAACAATCAAGCCGGCGTCGGTATCCCCGGGCGGAGGCGCGAAAGGATGCGGATCGGGGCTTGTGCGGGTCGGGCCGATGCGCCGGCACGGGGCCTTGTGGAAGCGTTGCTGCTTACATGGAAGTTGACGTGGCCGGCACCGGGGGGCGTGCGGGGAACGGCGAACTTTCCCGCAGGGAAATAAGGGGCATGGAATTATAATAAACGACACTCCCGGGATATTCGTTTGGGAGAATCCGAGGCTTGACGTTTCGCCGATATAATGCCCGTCAATGGTTGTTGTGGATATTGTTCTTTTCCGACCATTAAAACGGCCTGACGGGTCCCCCGGCGCTTGAAATGAAAAAAAGGAAAAAATAGAAGGTTTTTTCGGGCGAAATCTGTTACAGAATTAGTCAAGTATTTTTGAATGATGGGGCCTGCCTGTTCCCAGAGGGCGGAAGGCGCCCCATGTCCCTCAAAAGTCCATATGAAAAGAAAGGAGATGCAATATGCTTAAAAACGATCTCATTTCGAAAACACCCCTCGGGCGTATCGAAGGTGAATACGACGATGCCGCCGAGGCCGGGTACAAAGGAAAATTCGGCGCAGTGCTTGCCCGGGCCGGGGTGGGAAAAACGGCACTTCTCGTGCAACTCACCTTCCCCGCCCTCCTCAACGGAAAGAACATCCTCCATGTAAGCCTCAACGACCCCATCGACAAAGTCAGACTGACCTACAAGAGCACCTTCCAGGGCATCGCCGACAAGGTTGAAAATCCCGATCCCAACGACACCCACAAGTTCTGGGAGAAGATGCAGCATCAGCAGTTCATCATCAATGTCAAGAAAGAGGGCTTCGCCGCTTCGCGGATCGAGGATCAGCTCAAGGGGCTCAAGGGGCAGGATGTGGCCCTTCCGGCCATGATTCTCATCGACGGAATGGATTTCGAGGTACCTCCGAGGGAAACCCTCGATGAACTCAAAAAACTGGCGGAAACTTACGATCTTGCCGTCTGGTTCACGGTCCAGACCCACCGCCATGAAGAACCCGATGAAAGGGGACTGCCGGTCCAGCTTACCGGCATCGACGATCTGTTCCACAGGGCCGTCTGGATTCGGCCCGACGATACGGGAATTCACGTGGATACGATCATCGGAGATGTAAAGGGAGAAAAGTCCCTGCTCCTGGACCCCGAAACCATGGTCATCAAATAATCGAAACCTAAAAACACACGAAGTTCCTTGCACGGTATTTCGCGGGGGCGATCGGGAATTCAGCGGGGCGGGGCTTGATCTTTCGCAAGTCCCGCTCCTTGATACCGGCGAATCCCCGGAAGGCAAGGCCCGTGTCGGTTTTTTTCCCGCCCCGAACAAACCGAAACCAAAAAATCATGACAGAACAGCGTTGGATTTCGTCGGTATGATACGAAACTGCGCGTTCGAACCGTTTAGAAACTTGACGGCGGGTCGCCCCGGAGGAGAATTTCCCGGAACCGAGGGTCCGGGACGGTCGCAGGTCCCTCCCCACGGAACCCTCAGGCCATGTCCATGGCGGCTTCGAGCCTTGCGATCTCCTCTTCCAGGGCCTTTTTCTCGGTTTCATCAAGGGATTCGGAGTGGAGCCGTTTTCGGAGCCCGAGGAGAATCATCTCCTCTCGGTAGTCGTTGCAGGTGTAGTTCGGTTTGTCCGCCATGATTACTCCGGTGTGAGGCTGTTAAGGAATGCCAGGTCCTTTGTCTGGCTGTTCTTGGTGCCCATGGTGAGCACTTCGATCCGGTTGTCCTTGGCCTTGGAAAAGTAGAGTCTGCCGTGGTAGGCAAAGGGCACCTCGAGGACGGTTCTTCTTCCCTTCTTGATGGCCATCTTCCTTTTCACGGGCACCTTGTCGGGATCCGCGTTGAGGTTGTGGATCACCTCTTCCCCCTTCAATTTCAACTCCTCGGTGAGTCCCGCGAAACCGAAGAGGGCCTTGTCCATCATGAGGACGTTCTTGTAAAAGGTGGTGAATCGCTTTCGTATGATGTCCACCTGGCGGGCCTTGCTCTTTTCCTCCTTGCTCTTGGCCTTCTCGTAGCGCCTGACCATCTCCAGAAGCCTCGTATCCTGTTCCTTTTCCTGACTCTGCTCCTCGTGGTATTGCTTGATCTTCTCCTCAAGGACCATTATCTCCTCGAGCATCTCCTCTTCCGTGTTCGTGGCGGAGATCTTGATCTTTTCGAATTCCCGGGACAGGGAGGTGAGCTCGGTGGTGATCTTCTTTTTCTCCTTGCCCAGGGACTTGAGCTTGGATGCATAGTCTTTTTTCAGCTGTTCCAGCCCCTTGAGCTCCTTGTGGGTTTTTTCGAAATCGGCCGAGATCTTGTCCCGCTCCTTCTCCAGGGACTTGAGGCGGGAGGCGTTCTTCTTCTCTTTTTCCATGAGCTGATCGATCTCGCTGCTCTTTTTCATCTCGTCCACGAGGGCGCGATTGACCCCTTTCCTGTAGTGCTCGTAGAGAACCACCAGGGAGATAAGGAGAAAGAGCGAGAAGGTGGTAACGGCCAGGATGCCGGTCCACTCGATGGCCACGTCGACCTTGACCGTGAGGCCGTGGGTGAGAAGGTCGAAGTTCTCGGCCGCGATCTCCCTTGGAAGGGGCGTGGTCAGCGCGTTCGAGGAGAGGACCGTCGGGTAGAGAATCAGGTTGCCTCTGGAGGTCACGGTCACGGCAACGGAAACCCCCATGGCGATGATCCCCTTGGTGCTGAGGTAGCGGTCGATGTTGTTGTTCAGGGCCTCGGTCAGGGCAATGGAGCCCGCGAAGAGCTCCGTGGTATCCCCGGTGCAGACCTCCTGGATCTCGCGGGCATACTGGTGGGTCATGAACTTTTCCATTCCCTCCAGGGAAAACAGGAAGAGTATGGGAGGGATGATGAAACAGAGAATCAGCAGTTTGAATGAGAAATATTTCATGTTGAAAGGACCGTATTCATTATAGTTCCGAGATAATTTTTCTTGCCGTTGCCGCCGAGGAGAACCGTCCGCCCCCGGCAAGGGCCTCTTCGAGCTCCCTCCTGGCAAGGGCCTTTTCCCCCTTCCTGAAGTAGGTCATTCCCAGGTGGTAGCGGATCACGGCGTTTCTCGGCATCTTTCGGGCGCTGAACAGGAGTTTTTCCGCCGCCCGGTCGTACATTCCCTTCTTGTAATAGATCCATCCAAGGGTGTCGGCGATAAAGGGATTGTCCGGCTGCCTTTCGCCGGCGGAAAGGGCCAGGGTCAGGGCCTCGTCCAGCCTGTCCGTCTGTTCGGCAAGGAGAAAGGCCAGGTTGTTGGCGGCCGGCGAGAAGGTGGGATCCATGGAAAGCGCCCTGCGATAATGGACCTCCGCGAGCTCGTGATCTCCTTTCATGCCCTGGAGCGTTCCCATGAGCATGTCCGATGCCGCCTGCCCGGGACCGGCTTCCAGAAGGGAGCGAAATTCCCGGATCGCCCGGGCAGGGTCCTTTGCCGCGAGGGCGAGCCTTGCAAGGGCGTAGTAGGGCCTCAGGAACCGGGGGTCTTCGGCAAGTGCCATGGTGAACGCCTCGCCCGCAAGTTCGTATCTTTTTCGCGCGAAATTGAGACCCCCCTTGAGGTTGTGGACCAAGGCCCGGAGTCCGGGGGCATCCCCCAGGAGCTCGATCTGGCGATCGCATTTTTCCAGGGCCTGGTCGTACTCCTTCTTTGCCGCATGGAGGAGGATGATGTTGGTGAACACGTTCACGAGCCGGGGGTTTTCCGACAGGGCCTTTTCAAAGCCGCCCATGGTCGGGTCGTATTTTTTACGGAGCCGGTTGATGAGCTCGGTCTTGAGGTAACCCGAAGGGTTGTCCGAGGAAGGCCTCCCGATGGAGCGCATGGGGAGAACCTCCGCCGGGTGACTTTCCCCGGGGGCCGCGCTGCCGACGATAAGGACCGTCTGAAGGTTGTGGCGGAGGATCTCAAGGATTCCCCGGCTCTCCTTTTCCGCCATGGCAAAGTTGTTGTCCCGGAGGTACAGGTCCGTGAGGAGCAGCCTTGCATCCACATTCCGGGGGTCCAGGGCCGCCGCGCGCCCCAGGGCCTTGCCCGCCGCCGCCATATCACCCTTTCCCAGGAGGGCCACGCCCTTGAAGTAATGGGCCATGGGCAGTCCCGGTGCCGACCGGATCAGGGTATCGAAGATGGTGATCGCCTCGTCGAACGATCCCCTGCCCAGGAGAAGCTCACCCTTGAGCAGGCGCACCGGGGGATAGTCCGGTCTCTTCTCAAGGAGCCTCGTGATATGGGTTTCCGCCTGGTTCATATCCCCGTTTTTCAGGTGAAACCTGGCCAGGGTATCCAGTACCCGCAGGTTGTCCGGCCGGAGTCGTTCCGCCTCCCGGTACATGTTGCCGGCCTCTTCCGGCCTGCCCGTCGCGTCGTAGAACATCCCCGCCGCAAGAAAGGGTTTGATGCCCGAGGACCCCATGCGGGTGGCCCGTATCAATGCCTTCTCGGCATCCAGCGGCCGCTGTCGGCTGAAATAGAAGTTGCCCAAAAGGAGCTGAATTTTCGGGGTTTCGGGGAAATCCGCCGAGGCCCCGAGGAGTTCCGTCTCGGCCCGGTCGAATTTTCCCATGCCGAGGTAAAAATTATAGAGGAGCAGGCGGGGTTTGAGCCCCTTTGGATCCAGGGCCTTTGCCTGTTTCAGGTGCTCCTCGGCCGCCTTGAACCTTCCGCTCCCGGCCGCGATGGCGGCAAGGCCCAGAAAGGCGTGGGGCTGGTTTTCATCGATGGTGAGGATCTTCCGGAACACGGATTCGGCCCGGTCGGCCTCCTTTTTATGTTCCAGCACGCTGGTGAACAGAAAAAGGGCCTCGATATTGTCCGGGGCCCTGTCCAGCACGGCCCTGACCTGCTGTTCCGCATCCCTTGTCTTGCCCCCCAGAAGATCGAAGGAAGCCAGCTTGATCCGGACCTTGAGGTTGTCGGGGTCCAGCAGGGAGGCGCGGGAATATGCCTCGAACGCGGCGGGACCCTTGCCCAGCTTGAGGCAGGTGTCCGCCAGAGCCGGGTATGCCGGTGCATAATCCGGGTCGATCTCGATGGCCTGTCTCAGGGCGAGTTCCGCGTTGTTGTATTCACCGATCTCATAGTAAGCCATCCCCTTTTCAAGGTAGGCGACTTTTTTTTCCGTGTCCGTGCTGCATCCGGACACCGCAAAAACGGCGGAGAAGAATATGGGAATGACGATTTTAAGACGATTCAAATTCGGCCGATCCTCCATGTTGTTGTTTGGCGCCTGACCTCGGGCTTTGAAATGTCCCGGACCGGTCACGGGCAGGGCCTCTTTCCAAAGCGGCGAGCTGCCGGGTCCGCGCACAATTGTCCGTAACGATAAGAATTTTTCAGAAAATGTCAACCGTTCATCCATGGATCGGAGCGCAGGTTGGGGGATAAAAAAGGCGGGGATGGGTATTTGTGCCGTTAAATAGGGCAGTTGTGGATTTTTAAGGTGGGGACGCGGTTCCGGAAACGGTTCCCCGGAAACTCAGGGCAGAAAACCGGCCGTGGCGACGCTGATAACGATCCTGTTGATCAGGCGGTTCGTCCTGTCGGACATGATCCTGGCCATCATGTCCTGGATGGCGATCATCTTTCCAAAGAGCCGTTCGAAGCTGAGGTTGGGAATGCCGTCCGCCGTGCCGTTGGTGAGAAGGAAGAGCTCCCCGTTCTCCTTTCTCTTGTTGCTCAGGCGCCAGACAAGGATCTCCAGATTTCGGGCGCTGTTGTAGAGTTTCTGCTGATCCAGGGGGCTCAGGACAAAAAACTCCTCCTGGCCGTCGTAGGCGCCTATGATCATATCCTTTAATCCCGATACGAGGGCAAGAACCCGATCCCCTTCAAAGGCCTCGTCAAAGCAGAGTAGAACGGCTTCGATTCCGATCTTTTGATCCATTTCCAGGGGGAGCTCTTTGTCACGGGTATCGAAGAGGGCGGAAACGCGCTTTTCGACGGTGGTCCCCTTTCCCCGGGCCAGTTCCCTGGGGTTTCTCCGGTACAGCTTGACCATGAGGTCCTTCATCAGTCGGGTCGTCTCCTGGAACATGGCGTCCGCCACCATGTCCACATCGGTCTTGGCGATCTGCTTCAGCTCCATGGGGCGGATGTCCGGGCTGCATCCCGGGCCGAGGCATGCGGCGCCAAGAAAGAAAAAGTACAAAGAGATCCGGACTTTTAGGGGGGAATAGCTTTTACGTGCATTCTGAGTCATTGTCATGGTATTTTCTTCTCTTGCCGTTCTTGCCGTTCTTGCCGTTCTTGCCGTTCTTGCCGTTCTTGCCGTTCTTGCCGCCTAAATAAAAGAGGGAAGCAACCGCAGCTGTTTTTTCCCGCTCCAATGAAACCATATGTGACGCAATACCTCGGGTATCGGCCGGGAATGGTTGTTGTCGGCGCGTCAACAGCGTTCCGCAGTGCGTTATTCCCGGTTAGGGAACGAGATAGAATAAATTCCACAATTACCGATGATTCGCGTTGCTGTCGGCGTAAAGCGATGCTTCGGGTTTCCTGAACCGAATGCCCCGATAGTGTGAAGATATTTTATTTCGCATCCCTAAGTCACATCACGGTGCTTCAAAACAATGTCGCGTGAATTGTGAAAGTCCGGGCACCGACATGCAAACACTGCTTGTTTGCATGTCGGTGCCCGGATTCGCATTCCCGGCGAAGTATAACATCATTTTGGGTTACGGAAGTTTGGAATCAAATCAATTTTCCGTATGGTAACTCTAAAATTTTTGCATGATACGATTTTGAGGGAGTATCTTCAATGATTCTTTTGAAATACCCGACTCGAGGAGGGGGGACGGGATCAAGGCGGCGGATCCGTATAAAGCCCGCTCTGCGGCGACGATCCCGAATGGCGGGCAAAGGGACTTGGTATTGTGAGTTTCATACGCGAAAAAGAGAAAAAGGGGACAGATTTATTTTTTTTAGGATCTTATTGTTTCCAACTCCCTTATCTAGTTTTTATTTCAGATTCTTTCAATATAAAGGAGCGCCATGCCGTATCGTGTCGGTGGCGCCGATGCGGGGATATGGGGAAGGGCGGCGATTTTCAGTTACATCCCACACAAATGTTGTTTTCAGGCAGGCTTATATCGGTTAGTATGGAATACACGTCCATGAACGGCCTTTGTTCCGTGGAACAGGCTGCCGGACGCTCCATGCTTACCCTTCCGGGGGGAGCGCAATAATCAGGGGCGAAACCTGCCGTGACCATGCCTCAACACAAGGAGATTACTTCCATGAAAAAAATTCTCATCATTCTTGCGAGCCTTCTGGCGCTGCTGTTTCTCGGGGTGATGCTTGCACCCAAACTCATTGATTGGAATGAAAAAATAGCGGCGACGGTGGAGGACGCCACCGGACGAAAAATGCGTATCGGCGGTGATGTGACCCTGTCCCTGTTTCCCAATGTGGCGTTTTCGGCGGGTGATATTCACCTGGCCAATGCGCCGGGGGCAAAGGCGGCCGACATGGTTTCCGTCGGGTCTGTTTCGGGAAAGCTCAAACTCCTTCCGCTGCTTGGGCGACGGGTGGTGGTGGAGTCCCTGGTGCTCACCGAGCCCTCCCTGAATCTTGAAGTCGACAAACAGGGGAGGGCAAACTGGATATTTCAGGGGGAAAAGAAAGGGAGTTCGAAACCTGCGGAGGAACCCTCCGGAGGCGGGGACGGCGGGGGCGGGTTGCCCGTCAAGGACATTACCCTGAACGAAGTGAGTCTGGTCGGGGGCAGCTTTTCATTGAACAACGCCCTTACCGGGCAGGTGGTTGACGGAAAAGAACTGAATATTTCGGTGGGCTTGTCCGATTTTGCGAGCCCCCTCACCCTGAAACTGGCGCTTCTTCTGAACGGCGAACCGGTGAGCTTCGATTTTTCCTTCGATACTCCGGGCAAGCTGCTGGAGGGGCTTCCCGCCGGGATGGACCTCTCCTTTATAACGAAGCATGTGACCACAAAGTACAAGGGCAGTGTCCGGACTTCGCCCGTGCCCGGACTCAACGGTGCCTTTGACCTGGATATTCCCTCGGCGGGCAGCCTTGCCGCGTGGCTGGGAAGGCCGCTGGGAGATGCCCGGCCCGATCCGGGACCCGTTTCCGTGCATGCGCGGTTTTCCGGGGAAGGGGCAAAGGTGGTCCTCACCGAGGCGACCGTGGCGGGCACGGCCCTGAAGGTCAAGGCGTCGGGAAGTTATGACGGAAGCGGTGATATTGCAAAGGTGTTCCTGGACGTGGACAGTGAAGCCCTGGACATCGATCGCTATCTTCCCAAGCCGGGAAAGGGAGCGCCGAAGGCCCCGCCCGGAGTGGAAAAGGCCGATGACGGTGGAGAAAAAACCGGCCCTCCCGCCGATCTTTCGGCCGCCCTGGCCGCTTTGAGCGATAAGCCCCTTGACCTTTCGGCACTCAGGAAAACAGAGGCGGATCTGCGCATCGCAGTGGGCGGCATCAGGGCCATGGGGTTTAAAACGGGGCGGATAGACCTTGTGGGAAATCTAAAGGGGGGCCTGCTCTCGGTCAAGCTGAATACCGGCGGTCTTTACGGCGGAAACATCGACGGGACCGTCAACCTCGACGGATCGGGCACGGAGCTGTCGGTGGATACCCTGGTGAAGGTCAATGCCGTTAAGGTGGGGAGCCTTCTCGGGGCTGTCCTGGGAGAGGCGCCCCCACTTAAAGGTGTTGCCTCGGCAAGTTTAACCGCCGCCGCAAGGGGGGCGGCTCCGAAATCTCTGGTGGAAAGCCTGAAGGGGGGAATCGATTTCGGGTTGAGCAAGGTGGATATGAAAGATGTCCCCCTGTCCGAGGCGAAGTTGCACCTGGAGCTGCCCGGTATTAAGGGCTCGCCCAGTCTCACGGCGGGATTGCGGTACAACAGGGAAGAGGTAAAGCTCGACCTTACCACCGACCCCCTGCAAAAAATTCTCTCGGGGGATGAATTCAGATTAAATGCCTCGGTGGACTCCAGGTTTCTTGGTCTCGGTTATGACGGCAAGCTGCGCGTCGCCCCCCTTCCCGGACTGGGCGGCGGCCTGAACCTTCATATCCCATCGGTGGGGAAGCTGGCATCATGGCTGGGCAGTCCCTTAGACAAATCACAGCCCGATCCCGGGCCCCTCAAGCTTACGGCCCGTTTTTCCGGCGGCGAAAAAAAGGCAACCCTTGAAAGCGCCACCCTGGAAGGAAAGGCGGTCAAGGTCAATGCTTCGGGCAGTCTGGATGCCGGAGGGAAGGTTCCCATGATCAAGGCCTCGGTCCGGGTGGCCCAGGCGAACCTCAACGCCTATCTGCCCAAATCGGACAAGAAGGGGAAGGCGCCCTCCGGGAAACCGAAACCCGCGCCCCAAAAAAAGCCGGGAACGGCACCTTCGGGCTGGAGTGAAGATCCCCTGGACCTTACGCCCCTGTCAAAGGTGAACGCCGATCTTCAGCTCACCATCGATTCACTGGATTACAGGGAGATCAAGGTAACGGGGGGGAGCGTGAAGGTTCTGCTCAAGGGCGGGGTACTGGAATCATCCGTGGAAAAGCTTCGGGTCGCGGGCGGCATTATCGAGAGCAAGGTCAGCCTGGACGGCTCGGGCAGGGCGGCGGGACTGGATTACCGGCTTGCCGTTTCGGAACTCGCCGCAAGGCCCTTTCTTGCGAGCCTTGCCGGAAGCGGGGTGCTCAGCGGCAGCACCACGCTTGAAGCAAAGGGGACGGCAAGGGGCGTGAACCAGAAGGAGCTGGTGGGGTCCCTGAACGGCGACGGGCATTTTAAATTTATCGACGGCGCCGTGCACGGCATCAATATTCCCGCGACCCTCCGGAAGGCGGGCAGCCTGGGGCTGGACAACGAGGCGGCAAAGGAGCTCAAGACCGATTTCGCGGAGTTGAGCGGCAGCTTCGTGATCAGGAAAGGGGTCCTGGAGAACAGGGATTTCAAGATGCTGGCCCCGCTGGTTCGCCTGAGCGGAGACGGCACGGTGCCCATGCCCGCCCGGTCCGTTGATTACGATCTGACGGCCAAGCTGGTGGCATCCCTCCAGGGGCAGGGGGCAAAGGACTCCCTTGCCGGGGTGCCCATTCCCGTGAACATCAACGGCTCCTGGGAAAAACCGTCCGTGAATGTAAACTGGAAGTCGGTTTTCGGCATCCTCTCCTCGGATCCCGAAAGTCTGAAGAACCTGCCCGGAAGCCTGCGAGATGTGGGCAAGGGCCTGGGATTTCAGTTGCCGATTCCGGCAGCCTCGGGTAAAGGGAGCGCCCCGGGAGAGAAAAAGGAGCTGACCCCACTGGATATTCTCCAGGGACTTGCCCCAAAATCACAAACAACACCCTCGGAACAGGGGGGGGAAGCAGCGGAGAAAAAGGACGACAAACCGGATCCCGCGTCCCTGCTGAGGGGCTTTTTTGATTGATAGTCCTGGTTTTCCAAAGGGAAAGGAGCTTCGGCAACCCTCCGGGGGCAACCGGGGCGCCTTTCCCGTCTCTTCGGACGGTTTGCCCATGGACCGGGTTCAGTCGGCTTTTCGGACGGTAAGAAAAAATTCCCGGGCGCCGTTTTAACGGCCGGCGGAAAAACCGGTCCCCATGGTTGAAGAGCGGAGGTGTTGCCGGCAAAGGCGCCGGCAATAGCGGATGATGCTGGGGGGGGACCCGTTTTGGGAAGATCTTCCCCGGTGAAATTTCCTGTTTGACATATCGGTCCCGTCGGCATATTATGGAATAACATAAATAGGCAAACTATCCGAAAGGAGAGGACGCAAAGCTACTGGCCTAAATCTGATTCAGACAGGGTCGCAGGGCTGCAACGTATTTCGACACCGGTTTTACTCCGCGCACACGCCTTTTCTCCCTCCTTCTTTCCTTTTCGGATGTTTTATACACCGGGGTTCCGTTTACATTTAAAGAAATCTGGGTCCCCAACAGCCGGAGGTGCAATATGGCGATAAGAATCAACTCCAACCCGGGAACCATGACCGGCCTCAACAACCTGAGGCGCAATCAGGCGGATCTTACCGCCTCCCTGGAGCGGATCGGAACGGGAAACAGGATCAACAAGGCGGCGGACGATGCTTCCGGGCTTTTTATCGCCGACGGGCTGGGCGCCCAGGCCAGGGGGTTCGGCCAGGCGATCCGAAACGCCAACGACACGATCTCCATCACCCAGATTGCCGACGGCGCCCTTGGGGAGTCGGCGAACATCATCAACGATATCAGGACCAAGGCACTCCAGGCGGCGAACGGCAGTCAATCCGCCGAAAGCAGGGCCGCGATCCAGGCGGATATCACCCAGAAGCTCTCGGCCCTGGACGATGTTGCCCAGAACACCACCTACAACGGGCAGCAGCTCCTCTCCGGCGGGTTCACCGACAAGGTGTTTCAGATCGGCGCGAGCAGCGGGGACACGGTCTCCCTGTCCATCGATTCGGCGGAAGCGGGCCACCTTGGGGATTCGGAGACGGGGACCCTCGCCGATATCGACGTGACCACCCAGGAGGGGGCCGAGACGGCCATCGCCATTGCGGATGCCGCCCTCGAAGGGCTCAACGCCAACCGCTCCAACATCGGTTCCACCCAGAACCAGGTGGAATCCACCCTCAGCAACCTCCAGTCCAGCCGCATTTCCGCCCTTTCGGCGGAATCCTCCATTAGGGACGTGGACCTGGCCGAGGAGGCGATGAACAACGCCAGGTTGCGGGACCTTGCCAAGGCCAACACCTTTGCCGTTGCCCAGGGCAATGCACTGAGCAAGAATGTGCTCAACGTGCTCGGGGTGCCGTCCAAGGCCTGACAACCCTTATTGCAAACCTGTTTTCAAGAAGGCCCCGCATCCCGCGGGGCCTTTTTTTGTCGCCTTCGGTAATGATGGACTCGTAAAAAAGTCCGAAGCAGATTCCCCTTGCTTCGACATCCGGGCACCCGGTCGGCACACGCAAGATCATGTTGTGCCCTCCTTACCGTTTTTCTTGCTCTTCTTGTACCATTCCTGGTCTCCGTACAGTTTTTCCGAGCATTCCGGGCAGATGCCGTGGCTGAACAGGGCTTCGGATCGGGTCTCGATATAGGCCTCGATCTGGTTCCAGAACCCCGTGTCGTCCCTTATCTTCTTGCACGATGAGCAGATGGGAATCAGCCCCTTGAGGGTCTTGATATTGCCCAGGGCCTCCTCCAGTTCCCCGATCAGCTTCTCCCGCTCCTTCTGGGAGTTTTTGCGCTCCATGATCTCCTTGCGGAGTTTGCGGTTGGCCGCTTCCAGGTCCTCTGTTCGCTCGTCCACCGTTTTTCCCAGTTCAATTCGAGCGGCCTCCAGCTCCTCGTTGGATACCCGGAGCTCCTCCTTCTGCTCCTTGAGCCGCTCTTCGGACTCCTTGAGTATCCGGGCCTGATTTTCCAGCTCCCTGTTGGTTGCCCTGAGGGCCTCCTGTCCGGCGGAGAGTTCCCCGGCCTGCCGGCGGGTCTTTTCAAGGAGGTGTTTCATGCGAATCCGGGATTCCGCCACGTGCACGGCAACGGCCATGGTTTCGGATACCCTCTCGAGGAGGGTGAGTTTCAAGGGGGTGAATTCCAGGGTGGTGCCCAGGACCAGGACTCCCTTCACCCTGTCCTCGTGGATCAGGGGCAGGAAAAGGATATGATGGGGAAGGCGTTTCCCGATTCCGAAATCCACGGTAAGGGTGTCTTCCGCCGCTGCCTTGCCCCCTTGGAGAATGATTCTTCGCTCGAGGGCGGCCTGCCCCACCAGACCTTCGCCGGGAGCGTATGACCTGTCGTCCGCCGGGCGCCCGGAAAGTGCGTAACCGCTCACCCGCCTGAGGGTTCCACCGTCGCCTGAAAGAAAGCAGGCGCCCACCTGGAGGTCCAGGTACTCCGCCAGCATGGCGAGGATGCCGCGGGTCAGGGGCACGGGCTCCTGCTCCCCGCGCATCTTCTCGTTCAAGGCGTTCTGGCCGGTTTTCAACCAGTTTTCCCTTCGGCTCTCCTCGGTCATCCTGCCCAGGCTCCGGGTCATCCGGTTGATGGCCGTTACCAGGCGGTCCTTTTCTCCCCTGGGCTCGATGGATCTGTCGTAATTACCCGAAGCCACGGCATCGGCAACGGATGTGAGCTCGTGCATGGCATCCACCAGGGTGTTGAGGTTTCCCTTGATCCTGTTGAAATCCCCCTTGTACGCACCCTCGATCTTGTCCGGGATATCCCCGACCGCGATCTTCTCCACGTAATCCGCCGACAACTTGATGGGAAATGCAAAGGTGTCGATAAGGGAGTTGATGCCGTGCACAAGCTCGTGCCATCCCCCCTCGAAGGCATCGGCCCGGCCCCGGTGGTCCAGCTCGCCGTTTCCGCTCTTTTCGGTCAACTCGATGATCTCCTTGGAGAGACCCGTAAGCTGCCTTTGCATATTGCGAAAGGCCGTGACCAGCAGTCCGAATTCACCCCCCCGGCGCGGTTCGATCCTTCGGCTCAGGTCTCCCCGGGCGATGGCTTCGGCAATCTCGACGATCTCGTTGATGGGTCGGGTGATGCTCCGGACGATCATCGCCCCGGCCCACAGGATGGCGATCATCACCGCAAGGGCGGAAACGGAGATAACGAAAAGCGTTTTCCGTGAGCGCTCCTTGAGGTCGAACACGTGGCGGGAGAGGTCCGCCGCGATCATGTCCTCCACCTCCTTCATGAGATTGATCTTCCGGGTGGCGGCATCGAACCAGGGTTCGGGGGCCACGTCGAATTCGCCGGTACTGTCGGCCCCCCTTGCCAGTGCGATATCCCGCATTCGCCGCACCTCGGAGACGGCCGGGTCCGAAAGTTTGCGCTTGTAAAAGGCGAAATATTCCGGGGCCGCCAGGGTGTGAAACAGGTTGAGAAACGTGTTCTGGTCGCTCACAAGGGTGTTGAGGCGGATAAAATCCCCCTGCTCGAACCTTCCGGACGCAAAGATCTTGCTCAGCAATGCCCGCTCCAGTCCCGCCCGCTCCTTTATCTGGAGAAAGTTCGCATATGCCGTTCCGATGCGCCCGATCTGGAGATTGGATCCGACCTTTCCCATCCTGTGCACCAGGGAGAGCAGGGCGGCATTGAGTTCCGTGTAAAAGAGAATGCTCTTGCGCGCGGGAATGGACAGGGCGTCGATCCTTGACCGGTGTTCATCGATTCGGGAAAGGTGTGCGAGTGCCCCCCGGAGGGAGCTGCCGAACCCTTTTCCGAAGGGGGTGAGGGTCGCCGTCTCGGCGAACGCCTTGAGCGCTTCCCGCTGACGGTCCGTGTGGTTCCGTTCCTCCTCGAGCTCGCTTTTATAGTCGTTTCCCCCGCTGCCCAGGAAGATCCCCGTTGCGCCCCTTTCCTTCTGAATCTCGTGGACCAGGGAGCTGATTCTCACGGCAAGGCGGGAGAGGACCAGGAGGTTGTCCATCTCCCGGACCACGGCATATTTCACGGCTATGGCGTTGGCCATGAAAATCAGGGCGACACAGAGGGGCAGGCCTGCAAGGAGTATGATCCTGGGTTTGATACTCTTGAACATCCGGGACCTCCAGGAGCCCCAATCGGAACAGGTTGGCGAGGGGGGCCGGAAAGGCCGTTGTTCCGGTATCCCGCGGCTGCCGCCGTTGGCGGGGTTTGGGTTGTGTGCACAAAAAGGAGCCCCGAACGACATTCTCGGCGCCCTGCTTCGTCCACCGATTATAGCAGTTTCCGGTTGATAATAATAACGATGGTTTTAATGTCGTGCCGGGGCCTTTCCCGGGGACGATGCACTTGAAGCGGTAGGCATCGGGATGATGTTCCTTGTCCGGGGCGGCGTGTCGCGGGAAATACCGTCATATTGTTTGATTTCAGGTGGGGTAGCGGTTAAAATTAAAAAGTACTGTAATCAAAAACAGAAGCGCCGTACAACCGCCAAAATTGCTCCGATACCGACCGACTCGCCGGCGCGGTGCCCATGACAGGGATTTCCCACCGACATTTCAGCTGATATGGCGACACAAATCTTAGGACCGGTAATTTAATAAGTTGATCAAAATTGTGACGGATTCCCCTCTATAAAGGCGCCGGGAACGGGTGCATGCCGGCCCCGATGCCAACAATCCGCAATTTACCCGGTTTATAATCCTTACCGGATTTGATCGTGAAATTGATACCGGTTGAAATTGAACCGTGCCCCGGGAAAAATTCACCGGGGAAAAAGCGGTCCCCTTTCACGGGAACGCGGGGCGCTTCCTGTTCGGAACTCCGGACGGGGGGGCATTTACAGGGGCGTCATATATGAGAGGAGAGCGAAAGATGAAGAGATTGTTGTCGGTATTGTGGGGTGTGGGCCTGTTGTTGATTTCCGTTGTTGCCGCCTCTCTTGCGGGAGCCGCCGCGAAGCCCTCGCCGGATGAAGCCCTCCGGCTCCTGATGGAGGGCAACGGACGATTTCTGGGCGGTTCCCCCGTTCATCCCCATGCCGATGCCTCGCGGCTGGCGCTGGCGGGGACGGAAAACCAGGCGGACCATGCCTTTGCGACGGTGATCGCCTGCTCCGATTCCCGGGTTCCCGTGGAGAGGGTGTTCGATGCCGGGATCATGGATCTGTTCGTTGTCAGGGTCGCCGGAAACGTTTGCGATACGGATGAGATCGGTTCCATCGAATACGGCCTTGCCCACGTGCATACCCCGCTTCTCGTGGTTCTCGGCCACACCCGCTGCGGCGCGGTAACCGCCGTGACCCGCGCCGTGCACGGCAAGGGACATGCCCTCGAAAGAAATATCCCGGCGCTCGTGGACAATATCGAACCGGCCGTGAAACGTGCCCTCTCCATGAACCCCTCGGTTCACGGGGACGATATCATCCCCTTTGCCGTGATCGAAAATGTCTGGCAGTCCGTGGAGGATCTCTTTATGAACAGCCCCTCCACGCGTAACCTCGTCAAAAGCGGGCGGGTAAAGGTTGTGGGCGCCGTGTACGATGTTGGAACCGGAAAGGTCGGGATTCTTCCCGACAACCCCGTCAACCTGATTCTGAACCGGGTGGAAAACGATTCCCGAAGAGCCTTGAACGTCATGGCGGAAACTGCGAACGGGGAGCGTTCCCATGCTTCCCCCTCCGTGAACTCCCGTGGGGAGGCCGGGCGCGGAGGCGCCCCGGAACATATATCCGGCAACGGAGGGCACGGAGCTGAAAATGCGGCGCTTGCCGCATCGGGGGGCAAGGGGCATGGGGCGACGAATGTCGAGACCGCCGGGGCGGAGGCAAGGGCACACGAAGTCGCCGCGGCGTCAAGGAACCATGGAAGGAAAGCTGTCGCCAAAAGAGAATCGAGGGGGCACGGCCCGGAAAGGGAAGCGGTGCCGTCAAGGGGGCGGAAAAATGAAAAGGCCGCAGCAGCCGCCCATGCCGCTTCGGGTGGAGGGAAGGCGGATAAGGGGTACCTGCTCTGGCTTGTCGTCGGGGCGGCGCTCCTGCTTTCGAGTTTTTTCTTTGCCCTGGGCAGGGGAGGGGTGAACCTTTCCCTGCTGAACAACGTGAGCATCGGGGGAAAAATTGCCGGACTGGTCTCGTTTATTCTCCTCTCCATGGTGATCACGTCCGGGTACGGCATCCTGAAGATGGTTCGGATCGGAAACGAGCTCAAGGACATTGCCGAGGTGGACCTTCCCCTCGTGGGGAGCATAACGGAGATCGAGACCCTTCAGATGGAGCAGGCCATCTGGTTTGAGCGGGCGCTTCGAATCGGTGAAACAAAGGGAACGGGCAAGGCGCTGGAACATGCGGAGACCGTTTTCATGGAACTTGCGGAGTCCACCGACGTTAAAATCGTGGACACGGAAAAGGAGCTCGAAGCGTCCCTCGGCAGGGTGAACGACGTGGAAACACGCCTGGAGCTCGAGGGGGTCCTGGAGCGGCTGAAGGAGATAGAGAAGGAGCACGGCGATTACGAGGGGCACGTGCTGGAGATATTCGATCTGCTGAACAGGGGAGAGATCCACGAGGCGGATGCCCGTGCGGTGGCGGTGGAGGCCGAGGAGGATCAGTTCAATGCCGAGCTCATCGACCTTCTGAAGGAGGTGGAAGCGTTTACCGAAGCTTCCGCCCTGAGGGCCGAGACGGATGAGTTCGAGGCCATTCGAGTCATGATGGTCATCACAGCCCTGTCGTTGATCCTCGGTATCGGGCTCAGCATCGTCGTCACCCGGAAGATCACCGGCCCCATCAGGAGCGGGGTTGCGGCCGCCGATCGCCTGGCGGGGGGGGACCTGACCGCTGAGTTGAAGGCCGAAGGCCGTGACGAGATGGGGCAGCTTATGGAGGCCATGGCCAATATGGCCGTTTCACTCAGGGAGATCGTCCGGAGGGTGCGGGCGGCGGCCGGCCGGGTGGCAATCGGGAGCCATGAGATGAGTTCCACCGCCGAACAGACCAGCTCCACGGCTTCCCAGCTGGCACAGGGGGCATCGGAGCAGGCGGCCTCGGCCGAGGAGCTCTCCTCCTCCATGGAGGAGATGTCCGCCAACATTAAACAGAATGCCGACAACGCCCTTCAAACCAATCGCATCTCCGCCAAGACGGCCGGGGACACGGAGGTGGGGGGCAGGGCCGTGGATGAAACCGTCGGCGCCATGCGGGAGATCGCCGAAAAGATCTCCATCATCGAGGAGATTGCCCGCCAGACCAATATGCTGGCCCTTAACGCGGCCATCGAGGCGGCCCGCGCCGGGGAGCACGGCAAGGGCTTTGCCGTTGTGGCGGATGCGGTGAGAAAGCTTGCCGAAAGAAGCCAGGGGGCCGCGGCCGAAATCGGCGCCCTGGCCGTGGGCAGTGTTGAAACGGCGGAAAACGCGGGAGAGCTCCTGGGAAGCATCGTTCCGGCCATCCGGAAAACGGCGGAGCTGGTGGAGGAGATCAGCGCCGCATCCTCCGAGCAGAGCTCCGGGGCGGAGCAGATCAACGGCGCCGTGGGGCAGATGGATCAGGTCGTGCAGCAGAACGTCTCCATCTCCGAACAGCTTTCGGCAACCTCCGAGGAGATGTCGGCCAAGGCCGTGGAGCTTGCCTCCCAGGCCGAAATCCTCAAGGAGACCATCGCGTTTTTCAGGACGGGCGATGGAGGAGAGGCCCCGGTTGCCCCTCCGGGCCGGATGGGGGAACCTTCGGGAAGCTTCCCGGAGAAGGAACGCGGAACCCCTGGAGCGCCGGAAACGGGTCCGTCGGCACCCGCGACCACCGATCCCCGGGGAATACGGCTCGAACTCGACGGGAGGGAGGAGTTCAAGGACGCTCTGGACGACGAGTTCGAAAAAATGTAGCATCCGCGCGGGCGAATGCCGCCGTCAACTCTGGATATAATCCGTCCCCTCCCGGATGCACCGGAATGCGCGTTCCAGCTGGCGGCCCAGGTACAAGGCGTGGCCCACGTCGGACACGGCAAGGTCCCTTGCGATCATATGCTGGAGTTTTTCGGGTTTTTTGGCCCGGTACTCATGGATGATAACGGAGCCCGACCAGTGGGCGGCCACGATCTCCTCCCCGTCCACGGTGATGGTGAAGTGGCCGTTGGGGTCCATGCGCACCCGGTTGGTTTTCGCTGTTTTGTCGTGGATCATCTTGACCTTTTCAAGATATGCCGGGTCCAGGCTGATGGAGTGGGATATGACGGTGACGGAACCGGGTGAAAGACCCGCCCTTTCGCAGGCAAAATCCTGAAAGGCCATGAGTCCGTATACGTTCTCGTACCACGCGTTGGAGGCGTTGTGGGTCCTGAAGGTTGCCGTGAGGTGAAGGGTGTTGCCGTCCTTTCTGAAAAAGAGGGCGGCAAGGCAGGGGCGGGAGTTTCCGGTGATGTCCGTTTGGTTGTTCCAGGTGGTGATATAGCAGTTCCGGTCGTCCAGGCCCGAGGAGAGCTGGTCGGCAACGGTTTCAAGGGTGTCGATGCCGAAAAAGGCCCTGATCCTGTGGCCGTAAGTGTACTCCTTGTCCGAGGGCAGTTCCCCCGAGAGCATGGTCTTGCGGTACTCCCTGAAGGATTCAGGGGAAAAACCGCAGTCCCTGATGGTTTCTTCCTCCTCGAAGCGGGGGGATTCGATAACGACCTTGACGTTCTGGAGCTCCCTTCTCCTGCCCTTTGCAATGGAGACCTCCCGGCCGAACCTGAAGATCCTGTGCACGAGGCTCCTCCAGGCTTCCGCCGGAGTTTCCTCCACAACGGTATGGGCCCTGGGGTTGCTTGGAAAATGGGTTACCCTCACCTCTGGGACCGGAACGGCGATCCGTTTTCCGGAGCGGCCCCGGGATTCATGGGCCCTTATAAAGGCCGCCGCCTTTTCCACGGCCTGGTCGTCGATTCCCTCGATATGAACGATCCGGGGCTTGTTTTCGAAAAGATCCGGCGTCACCATGTCGTCCAGCACATGTCCGGTGCCGATGATCCTGACGGCACTGATCTTCTTGTCCGCGCTCCCGCATTCATACACCACGTCGTGTTCCACATGTTCCACCCCCCTGCCGAAAAAATTCACGGGGTATTTTGCCGAACCGCTGCTGTCCCTGCCCATTACAAGGAGGGTATCGATCTGGGGATTGTGCAGGAGGTTTCTCACCAGATAGCGGAATCCCTCTCCGTAGAGGTTTCCCATTACGGCGACCTTCGAATCTTCCGGAGAGAGACTTATCCCGGCCGCCCGGAGTTTTTTGCGGACGGTATCCACCCTGGACCAAAGGGTGACCACCGCAAGGGTTGCCGAGGGATTGATGATCGTTAGTTTTTCGTCATGATAAAGGGGTTCGAACAGCATCGATTCATTTTACCTGTGGAAGTGGTTGAACGGTGATAGGCAGAGGGCCGCCGATCCATTGGAATCGGCGGCCCTCTTAATTTCATCATGAAAATCGGGGTGTTTTGGACCGGTCTTTTACCCGATCATGGACGTTCCGCCCGGCTGTCGGAAGAGTGTTCGGGACTTCGGAGCAAGTTCCCCCTGTTTCTTGCACGCCGGCTGAACGAATCCGTTAGCCCTCACCTTTGTCCGCAGAGCGTTCCGTCAACTCGTAGTTCTCCGTGAGCCTGCGCTCGGATGTGGGATACCGGAGGGCGGCCCCGATCATTGAAAGGGCGTCCTCGGACGGGCGAAGGAGCTGGATCGACTCGATGGGGGAATCCTCGATGACCTTTCGCCAGTGTTCGTCCCGCTCCTTGTTGGTGGACTCGTAGTCCAGCTCGTAAAATACGCGCTTCACGCCTGCGTTGGCAAGCTGCTTCAGGCAGACGTAGCAGGGGGCCAGGGTGACGAAGGCATCGGAGTTGTCCAGGGAGATGCCGAAGCGGGCGGCGCGGGCCACGGCGTTTGCCTCGGCATGGGAGGAGCGGCAGAAGTTGTACTTGTCGTCCTCGGGCGCGTCCACGGTCCTTCTGAAGCAGAAGGGCTTGCCGTCCTTTGTTCTATCGTCGATACAGTGGGGAGCGCCGGGCATGGACCCGTTGTATCCCGTGGACAGTATCTGGCGATCCCGCACGATCACGGCCCCGGTGGGGCGCGAGTTGCAGGTGGACCTCGTGCTGATAATCTTGGCGATTATCATGAAATACTCATTCCAGCTCGGCCGCATCATCCGTTTCCTTTTTTGACCGTGTTGCCCCTGGGGCCGCCCACATTCATGAAAACACTGTTGAAATCCCGGTACAACTTCTTGTTGTCCGGTGTTCTGTGCCATTTCTTGATAAAGTTGTCGGGGATATCGTCCCGCAATTCGATCTTGGTCCAGTCCTTTTCGGGGATGGGAAAGGCATAGTAGGGAATATCCTTGGGCAGGCCCCTCACGAAGATCACCTGGGGGATCACCCATTCGAGAAAGGCCGAATAGATCCGGTGCATGCCGTCGTTCACGATATGGACGATTTTGCCGTTCTTCTCGATATACTCCTCCACCACCGGGGGCAGAAGGTCCACGGGTTCATCGGCGCCCGCCAAGTGCATCCGCACGAAGCCGTTCAGGTTGAACAGGTCAAAGCCGTGTTCCTCGAGCTGCCATTTCAGGTCCCTGACCTTATTCAACTCCTTTTTCAGCACATAGCGCTGGGCGGGAAAGAGCTCGTCAACGGCGATGTTCTCCAGGGAGATAAACGCATCTTTATAAGGCTGGACATCCCTGTCCTTGAGCATGGTCAGGTTGGGAAGCCTGGCAAGGAGTTCCTCCGCAGGAAAGTGTTCCACGGAAATTATTTTAACCGGTGTTTCATCGGTTGCAGACATATTTTGTTCCTCTTTACGAGATGTTTTTCATAATGATCGTACCGGCTTCGCCAAGGGTCGTCACTTCGGAGACCTTGGGAAAACGGGACAGTTTTTCTCTTTTTGCCGAAAGTTCATCAGGGGCCTGGGGCCTCGAAACGAACCAGATGCAGCCCATGCCCCTCTCGGCAAAGGGGACGATATCCTTGCCCACCGAATCCCCGAGCATGATGGAAGTTTCCGGGTCGGCGCCGGATCGTTCCAATGCGATATCGTAAAATCCGGCCGAGGGTTTTCTGACCCCGTCCCTGAAACTCAGGGTCCGGGTGGCGATATGATCCTTCACCTCGGCGAAAACGGTGTTGAACTTATCGTAAAACGGCTGCCAGAGGTTCGACACGATATGGATATTCACCCGATTTGCGGCCAGGGCGCGCATAAGGGGAAGGGCCCCTTCCAGCTCGTACACGTCAAGGGCCTGGCGGTGCCAGAACTCCGTGATCTCCTCCCGCTGGGAATCCGTTGCCCCGAGGCCGAACTCCCTTTCAACGGAGGCGATGAGGGAACCCGGTGTTTCGTGGTCCTCGGCAAACACGATCTCGGACAATCTTCCAAGGCTGCTTTCGGGAAGGTCCAGCACGGCCCTGATCTTTTTGGGGGGCGAAAAGCTCGGCCCTCCCATGAGGGTAAACCCGATGTCGACAAAGAGGTCCATGATCAGTTTCCGGCCTCTCTTTCGATATAGGTTCTGAGTTTGGCGATGTCGAAGCAGGACTCCACCAGCCCCAGCTTCAGGCAGGTGATAAACATCTCCCCGTCCTCGACGCCGATCTGCTGGGCCATGTACTCCTTGACCATCTGGAGGCAGGCCAGGTTCGCGGGAAGGCCGTTCCAGAGGTTCCAGCTCCTGAAGTGGATCGAGAAGTGGAGCTTGTTGTACTTGATGGAGGTGTCCACCCCGCGCAGGCACTGGGTGGTGCCCTTGATGCCGGGCTGCCTGGTGAACTCGTTGCTGATCACCCGCTTGTTGATCGGGGCCCCGGTTTTCCTGTCCTTGACCTCGATGGTCTCGTTGTAGTCCACCGACTCGTCGTAGAACCGCAGGCTCTCCGGGCGACCCACGGTCATGTAGCCGTGCTTGGTGCCGGCTCCGTGTTTCTTGTAATAGTCGATGAGCCACTCGATCTGCCAGCCCATGTCCTCGCCGTAGGTATAATGTTCTCCCTTTTGGACGGTATCGGTCATGTAGTAGGGGAGGTACTGCTCGGCATATCCCTGCTCCACGGGATTGGGGATGCCGATGGCGGCGGGGATGTCCGGCTCCAGGGGCCTTGTTCCCGGGTGGGTGACCTGGGCCGAAACAAAGTCCAGCTCCCATCTCTTTGAGGGGGTGCTCCCCTTGGTGACCGTGTACTCCCTGCCCGTTGCAACGGCTTCCCTCACAAGCTGGAACCACAGATCCGGGATATCCCTTGCCGTAATAAATGTCGGTTTCATTGCCTTCACCTGATATATATTGAAATTATATATGCTTGCGCATTATGTGGCCTGCCTGCCTGCCTGCCTGCCTGCCTGCCTGCCTGCCTGCCTGCCTGCCTGCCGTCGATCGGGGTGTCCCTCGGTTTGTACGGGAAAACACCGCCTCCACGTTTTCTTTACTCGCCTCGGCAAAGGATGTCGGGCACCGTTGCCGTGTCCGCTCCCGAATCGAACCCGCCGTAAAAACGAACGGGACCTTCCTTATTATCAGATTGGCGGGGAAATGAAAAGCGATTGTGGTGTTGTGCGGAAGGGCTTGATATTGCTGCTTTTTGATGGGGGCAGGGGTGCCGGTGGAACAGGAGGGAGCCCCCCGGAAGATACGGGAGGCGTTCCTGGATCGGATTGGGAAACCGAGGACCATGGGGGGCCGTGCTCCATGGCCCTCGGCTATGTCGTCGATGGTGGCGACGCCGGGCGTATTACCTGTTCAGGCAAAGGGTTACGATTTCGTTTTCCCTCAATTCCCGGCCGGCGTGATACGCAAGGTCCTGGACAGGACCCTCTGCTCTTTCGATGGTGCATTGCAGGGTACCCTTTTCCAGGCCGTAAAACGCGGTCAGGTATGCCAGGTCGATTTTTTTGACATTCTTGGGGTATTTTTTCCGGATGACCGTAAGTTCCACCGTGTCCCGGGAGGTGCCGGGAAGCTGCTCGGGGGCATCCGAGGCCGTCGGGCCCTTGCCGGCAACATAAAAACCGGTGTTAAGGGAGGTGAAGGCAAAGCACAGAAGGCCGATCGCCAGGGGGAAGCAAAGAATCATAAGCGCGTTTTTACCAACCATTTTTCAGGGAGCTCCATAGTACTTGTGTGATGATTTGTTTGGCCAGGGGAACGGCAACCTTGACGCTGGTGCCCTGGGCTTCCACATTGATGCAGACCGTGACGGCCCTTTCCGGAACATGGTTCGTTACATCTATTTCAGGCAGCCGTGTGCCCGGTGCGCCGATGGCGGCCTTTGCATCGAAAATTCCCATGGTGAAGGCATAGGTGCCGCCGATATGCTTGGTTTGCTTGACGCTGTAAAAGGCATTGAGCCGATCATTCTTGACCTCAAATAGCTTTCCTTCGCCGCCGGAAGCAACGTTCTCGTTGAACTGGTTGCAAACGGAGATGACGGTTTGGGGGCGGACACGATAGCGCTTCAGGATCGCCATGTCATCCTTGTTGTTCTTGAGCTTTTTGAGGGGCAGCGCCGTGTCGGCGGTTTCACCGCTGCCGCTTAGATCGACGATGATGTTTCGGTACCGGATCATGCCAGTTCGCCGGTCATAGGTCAAGGCGCGTTCACGTATCAGTTTGTTCACGGCCTTTGAAAGGCGGGTGGGGGCGTTCATGATATTGGTGGGAGAACCGGTTTTGGAGAAAAAACCCAGAACCTTCCCCTTTTTCGCAAGCTCCCTGTTGTATTTCATCAAGGTGCTGTGCAGTTTAGCCGCGGTTCCGCCGCCGGGGTGAGCAACCTTTACCATTGCATTCGCGACCTTTTTTCTCATTTCCTGATTCATTTTCAGGGAAGGAATTTCATCGAAGGGAGTGCGACTGATCGCATCGTTGGTACCGTCGTCGGAGATCCCCATGACCAGCCGGTTCTTGATTTTTTTCCCGGTGATCAACCTCGAAAATATTTCGGTGACCTTGATGTTTGTCCAGACCGAGTTGCCGCCGCCCAGAATAAGGCTGAGGTATTCGGTCCTGTAGTTCTTGATGAGGTTCAGGGAGAGGTTTTCCCTTTCGGGGGAGATATAGAGGAACGGGTTGCGCTTAAGGGCGTTCTGTTCCGCTTCGTTGTACAGGTATCCGAAGACCGGTTTCCAGATGTCGGCATCCAGAAAATCGTCACCGTCTCCGGGTTCCAGGTGCCGGGACAGGGAGCCGGTATCCGAACAGCGGATATCGAAGAGTTCCTCCATTTTTTGGGCCCATCCCACATGCTCCGCGGTTGTCCATTCAGAGGTGACCACCCTGTTTTTCTTGGCGCGGGATCTCTTCAGGGGAATATTGACCCAGGGCCTCTCTTTCCAGAGCTTGTTGTTCACATGGAAATATTGGGATTTGGGCAGCCGGGTTGGAATCTCGTCGCCCCCAAGGGGGACAAGGCCGCTCCTGTCGTCACCGATACCGTTTGAAAGGGTCAGGAGGGTGGCGGCATAGCGGTTGGAGGAAAATTTCATGAACTCATCGAAGTCCACCATTTTGTCATCGCCGCCCCATCCGTTATGATCCTCAAGGGGGGGGGACAGGGTGATGCCCAGGAGGTTGTCGACCTTACCCTTTCCGTATTCCGCTATTTTCAGGTCGGAAAGAAAGGGCGCATCGTCCACAATGGCGGCCGCGAAGATCGCCTTTGCAACGGAGCCCACGGGAAGGCGCGACAGGTTGTGGTTCCGGGCAAGGCGGCTGCGCTGGGCGGTACTGCCCTTGAAGTCCCTGAGGTCGTCCCTGGAGGGATAGCTGGCCAGTGCCAGGATGTCGCCGGTGAGGGTATCGGAAACCGTGACGGCGGCGCGAAACAGGTTTTTATGGTTGTTCCTGTAGCGTTTTCGGCACTCCTCCAGAAGGATCTTTTGGCTCGCCTCGTGGATCCGCGCATCCAGGGTGAGGGAGAGATCGAATCTTTTTCTGCGCTGGGCATTGCGCGACTTGCTGCTCGTTGTAAAAACATTGTTGATTGCCGCGATGATGTCCGTTCCAAGGGCGGGGTCCGTCTCATCGGGGACGCGCTTCTTTCCGCCGTTTATATACCGGTAGCTCGAGATAACCGGCGAGCTGTCCGACAGGGTGTTGAGAAGCAGGTTGTAATTGGTGGTGGTCTTGTTTCTCGGCCACTTGAACTTGACCAGATCCCCCGCATCGATGCGCATGCGATCTCCCTTGCCGATGGTCTCCCCGCTCACCGATATCATGATGTCGTTGTCCTTGGTTCGGCGGTTGAAGATGATATGGTCGCCGATCCGGTGGAGCCTGCCGATAAAGGCGTTGCCCATTCCCGCGATTTTGAAGCCGTCTCCGACGCGAGCAATTTTTTCCGTATCGTTGATGTCGGGAAGGACGATTTTGGGATCGTCGTTCTTTCGGTCCAGCCGGGTCCGGTGCTCGGTCAGCTCGATGCTGATGTTTTTACCCTTGAGGATGGAATGGTGGTTCCGGGAGCTGCGGAACCTGAGGTTGCCTTCCCATACGGAGTACTCCGTGAAGGGGAGCAGAATGTTGTGCAGATAGGGATCGATGGCGATCAACTGCTCGTTTTCGATCCGGAAAATTCCGAGCCTGGATTTCGTGTTGAACTTTTCCACGTCATCCTTCAGGAACGATTCGTTGAAAAACTTGTGTGCCGCGTCCGGGGCCTTTCCGGTAAGTTCCACGTGCCCGCTTTTCGAGTTGTAGCCCAGCCAGCCGTGGTTGATGATATTTTGAACCGTTTCCGTGTACCCATCGGCCCTGTGGAAACGTGAATTCCGGTCCTGTTGGTTCTTGATAAACACATGGACAAACCAGGTCGAAAACCACAGGATCACGACGGCGCCGACTATAAATAGAATTCGATTCATTTTGTATTATCTCCTTAAACTTCCAAATGACCACACGGCCAGGGCAACAAGAATGGTTCCTTCTAGAAGGTCGCTCAGGGAGGAAGCGGCGAGGAAGTATACGTTCTTGCCGGTAAAAAGCACCAACCCCGTGTTGGCGGAAAACATGTAGATGCCGGCGGTGAAAAAGGTCCAGACGCAG
>PPCM01000194.1_pt1 | contig 82081 bp, 60 predicted proteins | sample 1555541 | NCBI WGS metagenome assembly PPCM01 (sample SAMN05284479, study PRJNA326546) | Marine sediment metagenome, whole genome shotgun sequencing project. | isolation source: marine sediment | place: Germany: Wadden Sea | collected 2012-09-05 | reverse complement strand
CTTCAGCAGCTCTTGAAAACGGTGCATCACTTACATCCGTTCAGAAGATCCTTGGGCACAGCAAAATTAGCACAACTCAGGTCTATGCAAAATTATCACAAGCTTCCATAAAGAATGAATACCTAAGATACTTTAATATTTGACGCAGAAAATGATCTTTCAGACTACTTGAAAGATCTTTTTAGTATATGTTATCTTCATATTTCGGCTTTATAACTCGGTTGTTCATGGACGAAACCGACGACATCTTTGGACTGGTAGAGCTGATCCACAGTCTTTACGTATAAATGGTGCCTGTCATCTATGTTAAATATTCGATTTAAGGCGATTATTTCTATCGGCTTAGCAACTGGTTAGAACCGTCACTTATGATTAGTAAAACCTTCATGTAGGAATCGTTCGTGGTCGATGTGAACGAAAAGTTCAATTAGCACGATCGTAAATAACTGATCTTCCACTACCTGTTTTTACAATCAAGTTCTTTTCTGACAAACTATTAAGGAGTTTGACAGCTTTGGTCTTCTTAACTGCCATATATTGCTCAACCTCTGATCTGGTTAATGAACCTTCCGTATCAAAAAAAGCATATAATTTTTCTTCTTCCACCGTCAAATCAACCGTTATGTTTTTTTCTTTTACACCATTTGCTGTTATCTCAGTAATAAGTGGCAATATAATCAAAATGGAATTTTTCATAACTTTTAGTTTAGGTTTCACTGAATACTCCGCATAACTTTGTTTGATTCTTCGAATACCTGTACCCATTTTTTCAACATAACCAAGTCTAAAAAACACATCAGCAAGTATTGGATTACGTAAATTTGAATAACTTCCGTTAATATACTCTTCTTCTGTAGTTCCAATAGGTAAAGCTCCAACTGAAAGAATCTCCACTCTATCTGGAAAGAATTCTACTCGATTACTTGCCCGTTTACTATAATCTCTATGAACGATGGCGTTAATAACTGCTTCTCTATAGGCTATTAATGGAATTTCTCCATAGGTTTGCCTTCTCTCCCCTTTAATAATGTCTTTCTGACGAATATATTTACTATAAAAATTCATGCACTCTTTGAAATGCTTAAGAATTGAAATGCCATTTAAGCTAACTCTATCTTCAATCATTGTCATACTTTGATCACTATAATGGATTAGATTAAACCCTATACTGTCATACTCTGAAGAATCTGCAAGGAGTGCAGCTGCATTATTCCATGCGTTATTCTTATATAATCCTAGAGATTTTAAGACATTCATATCCGTAGTGGGTATATCTAGAGCTTCTGAAAGTAAGTCACTTAGCAATTTAAACGTTGCTTTTCCCTCATAGACCAAATCTTCAAAGTTTAGATTTTTCCCATGAAGAACAAGCTCATCATATCTTTCCCTATTCACTTCAATCGTTGCTGTATCATTACGTTCAAATGCTTTATGATTATAGGTATATGGTGTGTGATCCCCTTTATATACCTTATACACTAAAATATCTTTATGCCCTACATGATAAATATCAACCTCAAAGAATGGTCTTGGTCTTATTGCATCATTAATCGCACCTTCTATCCTTAATCTCAGTGCTTCAAGATCAGAGACACCTACAACCTTACCCTCATCTGTCACGCCGATAATAATTCTGCCATCATGATAGTTTGCAAAAGCAGCAACTGTTTTCAGCATCGTTTTAGAATAACTTTCTTTGAATTCTTGTGTTTTATGTTCACCTTCAGCAATATATACATTTAAATTAGACATATCAACCCTTTCGTTCGCGTTCGATTATTTATCGTTCATCGCTCTCATTCATTGTACCTTAATGAAGCAACAAGGTCAAGATTTGACAATATTTTTCAAATGTACTGAATCTAGAAATCAAAAGGACTTTTGGATCTTTTGGTTCTACAACACAGGGACGATTTCAAACCAGTTCACTAATCGGCATATATTTCACCATGAACTACACCTAGTATCCGGTGCACTCAGTTATTTATATTACACTTAATTATTTTCTGCTTCTTTGTATTCTGCTGTATGATATACCTAAATTTTCTGCGATTATGAACACGCTTAATTACATGGTAATAGACCAGTCAATGAATTGGTTAAAACCGTCCCTAGTAAGCACCTAAGATACTTTAATATTTGACGTAGAAAAAAGATCTTTCAGAAAACTACTTGAAAGATCTTTTTAGTATATGTTTTCATCATATTTCGGCTTATTTATGACGATGATGATTCTCCGTTTAACGACGAAAATCACTATTATGTTTTTTATATTCAACAGCCGTAGTGAGAATGAATCAGTAATCGCTAAAAGTTGATTCACCCCTTTTCATGAACATTAACCACATTATTTATAAGTTTTAAGATTTCTAGTGTAGTTTTCTAAATATAGTTTCATTTATACCACCACATAGGGTATACCAAGTATATAAGCCACTTTTTTAAATAGTTCTGCATTATGACCAACTGACATCGCCAAATGATGTGTTGGTGCCTCTTCAAACCATTTATCCATATAGGTATCAGGATCGACATTGAATTTAATATGTGTTTGAGTATTGCCAATCGTTAAAATCGGCTTTTTAATTGCTTCACCTTCACTAATGATAAACTTAAGGTTACCTTCTCTCGTCTGGGTAACACCTAACATCGTTATAGGACCTTGAATCACATTGGCTTCAACTGAAACACCTTGACCACGTTTGCCGTGATAAACACCCATACCTCTAAGGACTGGTTTACCATCAGAAATATTAATGTGGAATGGCCCATCATGACCAAGTATAATCGATTGGTTTAAATAATCAATGGCAACAATTTCACTAAAACTTCCACCAACACCTAAAGTGTCACAAATTTTCATGGCTACAGCCGTCTTTAAGTCACCTTCTCCTGAGCAAGGAATGCCTTTAGCTGTTAACAGTGAATGACCAACAATAAAACCACTTTGCACTCTTTCATAATGGTTGTCGTTCTTGCCATGGTAGAAATAAGCCAAGCCATTCAGGCCATAATCTTCAACCATTTTCTCTTGTGCCACAGCAACCTTGGCCGACCATAACATTTGTTCTTCTGTTGGTTTTTTTGCGATTGGATCTGAGGGAGAATCTCCGCTAATCACAAAGAATTTATAAATTTCCTCAAGCTTCTTTTCAATCTCATTCTCAGTGATTTCTTCAAAGTGTTCATCTAAATCACACATCTCAAGCAACTCCACATGCATTCCCGTCTGTGATTGAATCATTGCAAAATCAGAATACATATCTAACATACCACTATAGTTATTTCCAAGAAAACCAAAACGACTGTGCTGTAGTGTACGTTTAACACCTGCCGCCTTCACCCATTCAAGGATCTTTAATTTAGCCATTTTTGCTTCAGGTCTCTGGGCTGTCACTTCATTTGTTATTGATATATCTGGCGTTTCATCAAGTCCAAGTAAACCATTCACAACTTTATACTGAATGTCCGCTCTATGAAATGCATTAGTGAGTTCAGGTACAGGGCATGCACCACAATGTGCTAACCATTCTCCTGTAGTTGTTACTTCATAATTCATCTGAGGTGTAGGCTGCAGATTGAGTATAATCACAGGTGCTTTATTAATTTGATGGATTGGTAACACACAAGTAGACGTAAAATACGTAGCACTATGACATAAAATCAAATCTACATTATTCTCATTGAACCATTCTCCTGCTTTTCTTCCTGCATACTCATCGTCCACTAGACCATAATTAAATACTTCTGCGTCTTCGCCAACCATTTTTTCCAAATGTTTTCCATATCCGACCAGTCTGTCTTTTAATCCTTCAAACTGATCCCAATAAGCTTTTAATCCTGCAGAATAAATACCAACTCTAGCTTTTAATTGTTTATCTTTCATTATAGCCTCCTATGAGATTAAGGTGTCCAAACTAAGTCTCACTAAATTCACCCACAATATGAAGATTTCCTTGATACATAGCATCCTCCATATTGTCTCCGAAAGTTCAACTAAAGTTTTGACATCTTAATCGTTATAACTGTTTATTGTTATTGCATAAGTTAAGTATAGTCGCTATAATTAGTGGTATCAATAATCAATATTGCTATAAAATAATAGTATATTGCTATTACCAACCCTCTAAGTGAAAGGCACTATTATGTTCTACGAAAGTTATGAAAAAGCATGGACAGATCAATCCATTCGCCATATTGCGACACCCAGTGAAAGAGCCAGAAACACCTATTACTATGTACAAGAAATCGGGTATTTCAAAACCTTAAGTCATTACTATACAAAAAGATCTGGCTTAAACTCCTATCTATTAATCCACACTTTATCTGGTATTGGTTATTTAACCTACGACAAAAAGAATTACCAATTAGGTGCAGGTGATTTAATGTTCATTGATTGTAGCAAAGAACATTATTATAAGACAGATGAGACATCTTTGTGGGAAATGCAATGGGTGCATTTTAATGGTTCTAATACTTTGGGTTATTATAATCAATTTATGGAACATCAAAATCCTATAATCAGACATACAAATCAGGAAGATTATGCCAAATGGTTAGAAGAAATGTTACACCTTCATTCTACTGGTCACTTACAAAGAGAAATCCAGTCTTCAAGACTTCTTACCAATTGTCTTACCCAGTTGCTCGTTGATGGCCATACTTTTAATAGCCCATTGGACTTGCCAGAAACCATTCAATCAATCCAGACTTACATTGATCATCACTATAATGAACCGATTTCTTTAACCTTATTATCCGATCACTTTGGCATGAGTAAGTACCATCTAGCAAGGTTATTTAAGAGGTATACTGGATTTTCACCTATTGATTATCAGATTAGTTTAAGAATCACTATGGCTAAAAATCTTTTACAATTCTCTGACAAAAGTGTACAGCAAATCAGCTATGACATCGGTATAGAAAACATCAGTCATTTTATAAATTCATTCAAAAAAAGAGAAGGTATGACCCCTCTCCAGTTTCGTAAATTATGGTGATGCGTTAAAGTTTATTTTTCACACCTTGAGTTCCAGCCTACTCCTTATGGACCGGTAGTTCTCTTCTAACATAGCTAACAATTTCGTTCGCCTCTTCAATGCTCTCTGCATCACAAAGTAACACAGCTTTTGCTGTTTTTAGAAACTCAATATTATCTTTTATCTCATCAAATGTTACAAATAACTTCATGACTTTATTGCCAAATAAATGAATATTATCTTTATAAACCTGAATACCTCTTGGCTGGTTCGGATCTGGTGCTAACTCAAAAAAATCAAGGGTTGGTACTTTGAGTATTTCTTCATAAGCATGAACACCTGCGGTGTGTAAGTGCATGAAGCTGTGGTCATAAGGTTCAACTAACTGGCTTGTATAAGGTTGACCAAATTCCGTATAAGTAGCTGGGGAACACATAACTGATGTGTCTTCTGATAAATGTCCAATAGAATTGCCTGGCAACCATAGATCATTACAAAGAACACCACCATAGAAATCACCGATGACTTCTTTTTGTTTTGCCATATAAAACTCACATGCCTTGGTACAAAATTCTAGGAATTCATGTAGTGCTTCTGGGTCTGTATAGAAATCAGTGAACAAGTCATTACCTCTAAGGGCATTGGCAAGATCAAGAGGGGACATAGCACCTCTTAGTTTAATAGCAAACTTACCTTCACCTTTTTCTTTGAGGTAACTAAGACCATCAACCACCATTTTTAGCCACTCACTGTCCTCACTGAAGGTAAGGTTCTTTGCTTGTGAGAAATCCTCAATTGCAGGATGTGGGTAGCTGGTATCACTGCTAAAGTGAACTTCACCGCCTACAAAAGCTGAATGTTCAGCTATACCATACCAAGCATTCATAGCTGGGATAAAATCATCTTCTATAGCCCTTCTACCAGCCCATTTGTGTTCAAAAGCCTTTATGGTTTCATCCAAAAAAGCTTCCATATCCTCAGGGAACTGCCACTCATCTAGTCCTTTAATCTTATAATCATCTTGTTTTAAATTGATCAGCACCAAAGCATCTCCAGCCTTATCGCTAGTAGAGAATCGTTTAACTCGCTCCATTACTTCATCAATGTCTTTTCTAAGTTCCATCCCAATCTCCATTCAAACTTTTATAGTTTATACTACTACTATAGTAACATCATTAATAAGCAACTTCATTGCTAATATTTGTATTTTTATTGCATATCTTGTGTTAAACTAATGATATTGGGTTGATAGAAAGGGGTTATACTTATGAAAATAGAAAAATGTATTCTAAATGATGACATTGATATGGTTTACCGAAGTGATGTTGGTTTTAACATGGACTTCCATTTTCATGATGTCTATGAGATTTTTCACAGCATTTCAGGTGGTAAACACATCATGATTAACGATGTTATTTACCCAGTGTCACCTTATGATTTATTTGTCATGAATAACTTTGATGTGCATAGAATAACCACAGAGCATGAGCAACCTTACAGAAGACATGTTGTTACTTTTAACCCTGCCATCATATTACCTGATTGTACTGAAGACACCAATCTGCTTAAATGTTTTTTTCCAAAGGACACGTCGCAAGCTCGTAGAATCCACTTATCAAAGGAAGAACATCTCAACCTTACAAAACTTTATGAGAAATATGACCATCTAGAGAAAGGTTATGGAAATGATGTACTTCGCAAATCCTTATTGATAGAAATACTCGTATTAATCAATCGGTGTTTTATTAGCCGCCAGACCAACAATTCTTCAAATGATTGTACCAACCAAGACCTTCACTATAATACTTATATCAAACCTCTACTTGACTTCATTCAGAATCACTTGACTGAGTCATTATCCCTTGATACTTTGGCTGAAGAGCTTCATGTCAACAAACATCATATGTGTAAACGATTCAAAGCTTATACTGGCACTACGATCAACACTTATATCATAGCTAGACGTATTTCTTTAGCAAAAAACCTGTTACAGAAAGACCTCACTGTAACAGAAGTCTGTCATCGAACAGGTTTCAAAGATTATGCTCATTTTATACGTACTTTTACGAAGCTGGTTGGTTTACCTCCTATGAAATATTCAAAAGCAGAACTCTACCATTAACGCCCCTATGTTTTAACTATACATCCCTCTGTGTCTCTTTCTATAGTCAGCAGGTGTTGTGCCTGTCAATTTTCTAAATAGTCTATAAAAATAACCTTCATTCTCAAAACCACTCTCAATCATTATTTCTTTTATACCCTTCCTAGTTTCAATCAATTCAAGTTTAATATGGTTGATTCTGCATCTGTTGGTATAGGCAATCGGCGTTTCACCGATCTCTTGTCTAAACAATCGGCAAAAATAATGGGCACTATAACCAGCCTCTTCAGCAAGTTGCTCTATGCAGTAGTTATCTGTAGGATTCGATTGAATCATTTTAACCACCGATTGAATCCCTCGGCTATGATGACCTACCATACCGTCCACCTGACTGAATTGTACACGACTAATAATTGTTTCATACAACTTAAGTAAAATCGCCATAAGTCTAGCCTTTATAACAAATCCTGTTACATCTGCCCCCCGTACATAGTCAGTATAGAGGTCATTGAATAATTGTTGCATTAGGATTGGTTCTTCTATATCAATATATGTTGGTATATCTATTCTTTTCAGTTGATCCTCTTCACTCACTATAAATCGTCTACTATCAAATAGCATCAACTTCATAAAATAGCAATGATATGATCCAATACCTTCTACTACCATTCCTGGTTGTCTAAAAAATAGTCGTGCTCTCTTAGCTTCAACACTGACACCTTCAGTGATAATGACACCTTCGCCCCATGTCATATAGTCAATTTCATAACTTTCAACCACACGTCGTCCATAGCTTACACCTTCACTCACACTGTTTTCATCACTTATACGAGAGAGTGAAATCATCTTAGGTACTATTTTATCAAATTCAATTATATTCATTATGTCATACAACCTTTCTAAAAAAGATAATATTGTGTAGTATATGTCAATATAGACAATTACATTCTACCCTATACTGTTGTATTATGTAAATAGATGATTATAATATTGTATAGTATGAAAGGAATAAAATGGATAATTATAACCCACTTACAAGAGAAGAGATGATTGCTGTTATCGAAGGCAAGGGTGCAGCACGTCGTGTTCCAATGATGTATCACTTTTGGACAGATCCAACGGTCTTTGGAGCAAAAAAAACACGTGTCAATCAACTACTTACAAAATATCCCTATGACATAACTCACATTAAATTCAATATGCCAAAAGTTTTCGATGCGCCCACAGATGACCCAAACTACCGATGGGCCAATTATGACAATCCCTATGGGGATGAAAGTGTAGGACTCGATGAAATGATTGCGATTCCCGATTGGGCTCAACTGGATGCAATCATTGATAATTTTCCTGATCCCAACTACACCCATCTGTTGACAGAAATACCAGCTGATGATGGCTCCTATCGTTTAGGTCATTGGTGGTACTTATTATTTGAAAGGTTGTGGTCTTTGAGAGGCATGACCAATGCTTTGATGGATTTTTACCTTTATCCAGAACAGGTACATAGGCTTCTACGCAAAATCACGGACTTTTATCTTGTAGCTCTTGAGCGAGGCAAAACTGAATGTCAGTTAGATGGTGTGATTATCAGTGATGATATCGGCACCCAAACAGGACCCTTTTTCTCTCATGACTTATTCAGTCAATTCATCAAACCTTACTACAAGGAACTCATTGACAAAGCTCACAGTCTTAATATGCATTTTGGGCTGCATACTTGTGGTAATGTTGAAATTTTTATACCGGATTTAGTTGAAATAGGCCTTGATGTATTACACCCTATCCAAAAATATACCATGGACGAGAAGAAAATCGCTGATCAATTTGGTCATGACATCTGTATTTGGGCTGGATTTGATGTACAGCAAATTATACCTTTCGGCACGCCAGAAGAGGTAAGAAAAGAAGTGCGTTTCATGATTGATACCTATTACCGACCAGAAGGCAGATTAATTCTCACTGCAGGCAACGGCATCACAGGAGACACACCAATAGAAAGCTTCAAAGCATTACTTGATGAAACTTTCATATACGGCTCCCACAAAAAATGATAAGAATCTATAGCAAAATGAAAAGACGCTGTTTCTAGCGTCTTTTCACTATTACATTTTAGTACATATCCCCTTCAATTAAACCTTTCAATCCTTGCTGGACCTTCACTCGAAAAACATGGCCCTTCTGACTCTGTCCATCTGTTACACCTTATTTCTATCTTTCTGTCTATTTGTGTCCAGTCAGACATGACGATTCTAGTCGCACCTCCTGTACCTTCTGTGGCAACATTAACGGATCTGTGCCCATAGAAGCCAGGACCGATGGTTATAGCATCATTCCCTACCCGATACGTCAAATACCCTTCCTTGAGGAGAATGGTTGTATCTGCTGTAGCAGGAAAACTTGCTTGCTGAAGTTCTATCTCTCCCGGTACATCAAAGAGGAACTCCACAATAAATGGTACTTTGTCCATACCACCTTCTGATTGAACATATAAATCAAAACCACCTTCTACTTCGGTCACATTCAGAATGAATGTGAATTCAGGTCGCTTGTTAAGAGCCCTTTGTTCTAAATTATTAAAGGGTAGATCCCCGAAAGGAACTTCTCGACCCAGGGGCATCCAATATCCTGGCAACTGAGGTAGTAGAAATTCTGATTTAAGGATCATTGTTGCAGTATTACCTTCTACCTCTAGTGTCTCACCTTTGAATTTGGCCCCAGCAAAATAAGGAGCAAAAAGTCGAACCTCTCTTAACTGTACTTCCCCATACTTAAGGGAAAACACCCCAGAAACATCAGTCGCAAGGGTCCCACTCATCTTGTCACGTCTAACTCTCCAGATATTGGAGCTTTTCATATGTTTAGCTGCGTTAAAAGTCACTTGATCAGTTTGAAGACCTTCTTCATGCCACTCCGGGTGACGTGCATACCAGTAGATTAGGTCTATATTTGTCTCGCCACCATTTCGAAGTAGACCTTCTGCCACTTTTGCATACTTAGCGTTGTTATCATGTCTTGCCATATAGTAAAAGCTATCAAGAATATTGACCGGGATAGTTTTTACGCCTTTATCCTGTCTTAGAGATATACTGTTCACGACACTCCAATCTTCATGGAACAAATAGGTCATAAATTCAAGATTTCGACTAACTGATTCTAGTAATTCCCATCGATTTAGTGATTCTGCAGCCTGTATAAGGTGGGTATTGATGACAGCGTTATAGGCCCCCGAACTTCTTTCAGAGTACTCCCCATCTTCATTGATATCAATGCCTTCTGCCAGATATAATTCAATGGTGTTTGAGTAATCATTTTCCGGATATAACTCCATTACCTGGGATAAAGCACCCACGATGACCCACCTGTGATTAGGTGTGTGAAATCCTGCAGGTGCAATGGCATCTGCCGATTGAATCAGATATGGTTTAAGTAAGTCTTCTAGTATTTTGGCGCCCTTGATCTCAGTATTCTTCTGAGCCATCCATGCCACGCGACCAATGGACGCTACCGAAAAGGCTGTATCTGTCGGTGAATCAAAGTTGGTAAATGGCAGATCAAACAAACCAGAAGTTCTTCGACATCTTTCTTGAAATGATATTGAAAGTGATAACCTATCTAGAATAGCATCCTCGTTATAATACCTAGATTCTGGTGATAGATAGGCATATCCAAGCATTGTAATGAACAAGGCATTCCCAACATGATAGGGTGAAGCAAAACCAAGTTCATAGTTTGCACCAAGCACATTTTTAGCCGTTGGTCCAGAAAAGTAGCCTCCATAATCAAGGCGTTGCTCATCCATTACCTGTTCGGTCATTAATATTTCAACTTTCTTTTCTAAAGCACGGATCATATTATTGTAATCAGACTGTATTTTTTCCATCTCTGTTCTCCTCTTGTTATTCTTTGTTTTATAAGTATCTATATAGTCTTAGGTACGATAGCATCATGCTTTTTCAAAAGAGCATGTATGGATGTTATTGGCACCTGACTGACTTCAGTATCTGTCAAAGCAGCTATTGCCCCCATAGCCCCAGCTGCTTGTCCCATAGCCATTGAACTGGCTTGTACTCTAAGCCCACTATTTGCAAGTCGTTCACTGGAAATACATCGCCCTGCGACGATAAAATTTTCACTGTTATGAGGCAGCATTGCTTCCCTTGGTATTGAAGGCACAGTTCCTTTGCTTAAATAAGTCTTTTTCACACCATTACTGCTATCTGCATCATGCAAGTCCACTAAATAAAATGAATAGCATACAGCATCTTCCCATAATCTCCCTGTAAGATAATCATCTCTTGAGATGACTTTTTTACCTTTTATTCTGTTCGTTTCTCGAATGCCACATTCAGGCGCCATATAATCAATGGTCAGATTATGAAAACCCGGTTGTTTCTTAAGAAATCTATATAGCCTTAAGATGGATAGACGACCTTCAATGGCTATAGTTGTTTTTCCTTCACTGCTATCAGCACGGCTACCCTCAACCTCAATATGGTTTGCATTTGCACCCGCATGTAGTAACATGCCCAAACTAAAATGGTCCTTGCTCCATCCAATGTCTGTAAACTTCAAGAGCCCTTTTTCTACGCAATCCTCATAGGCCCTTTGAAGGGCTACCGCATCAATCGTCTCCAAATCATAGCCTGATAGACTGCATATCATTGTCGCTGGCTGACATTCAACTGGTTTGAAGATTTCATACCCTGCAATCTCTACTGCATTGGCATCACCTGTGCAGTCAATTACTACTTTGGCTGTTATAGTTTTAAGACCCCTCTTCGTACAGATCTGGATTTCTTTGTAGCCATCTTTTTGTACAATACTTGCTAACATAGAATGAAAGATAGTTGTGACCTCAGCCTCTTTAATGGCTTCAGTGCAAATAGTACTATAAATAAATGGGTTGATTCTTATCTGTTCTTTCCAATGAGGCCTGCCTATCTGTCCTTGTAATCTAAAATCAGGCAATGAATTACTTGCTTCTTCTACGCACTTGTTCACCATTTCCCAGCCAATACCTTTGATTATTTGATGAGTCCATGCGTGAAACAAGCCAGGGAAATTAACACCTCCATTGGTCATGGTTCCACCCAACGATTCACTTTTCTCAATTAACAATGTTTTAGCTTGTGCTCTTCCCGATTGTACAGCTGCAATTACCCCCGCAGTACCTCCTCCAATAACGACCACATCATAATCTGTCTTCATATTTTAAAACCTCACTTTTTTTAAAAGCTTCCCAAAGACAATCTCTTATCTTTGGGAAGCTTTTCTATCTAGAAACGCACTGATTTATTCCCTAGTTCTCATCAGCCAACAGCTGAATCTGTGCAGCACTGAGTTCTGTTTCATAAATCTTAACCTGGTCCATCAATCCACTGTAATAACGTGTATTGTTAGCTGTTTGACCAAGTCTCATAACACCTGAGAAGTCAAATGCTATTGCGTCATGTGTTGCTGATGCAACCTCTGTTCCATCAATGTACAATGTAGCATCGCCATTAATATTCCACGTTGCCGCTACATGATGCCACTGCCCATCTGCATAAGTACCTGAAGTCGTAATATTCACATCCTGCGAACCACCTTCTATAAAGAATCCAATGGTCTCATCACTTAGGAAATTCAGATGTAGCTCTTTGTGAGAACCATAACCATTGCCTATAGTGTCAAGTGCTCCGTAGAACATCATTCCATGGTCTGTGTAGTTATGACTTGAATTAATCCACAGTGATACTGAACCTTCGGATGAAGACATGTTCGTTGTCGTTGGTAACTGAACATAGTCATTCACGCCATCAAAACTGAGTCCATTGTTCATATATCCAGTGGCCCATGTAGCACCACTGACTGCACCATCATAGTTATTGGATGAAGCATCATTGGCCGTTGTGCCACTGGTTTCATTCAAATTCCAATGCCCATCTGGCTCAACTGGAGTCAAGCCAGGCCCTTCGTTAATCAACTCTCCAACATCTGTCGTACTAAGCACACCTTCATAAACTTTTACTTGATCCAACAATCCCTCATAACTCCTTATACCGGTCTGATACGTAGTACCAAGGCGCATTGATGCTGAGAAATTAAATACATTAGCATCGTGATTAGCTGAAGCCACCTCTGCACCGTCAATATATAATATTGCTTCGCCATTTATATCCCATGTTGCTGCAACGTGATGCCATTGACCATCTGCATATGTATCATCGCTGACAATATTCACACTCTGCGTGTCCCCTTGTATGAATAAGCCAAGAGTCTCATCACTATTAAAATGAACATGGAGCTCATCTCCTGAACCAAAACCATTGCCATTCACGTCACCTGCACCATAAAAGATCATACCAGAGTTCGTATAGTCCTGACTTGAGTTGATCCACATAGAAACACTTCCTGTTGATGAAGACATCTGCGTCGTCGTTGGGAGCTCAACATAATCATCAACGCCATCGAAGCTTAATGCGTTGTTTATATTACCAGTTGTCCATGATGCACCGCTTACTGTACCATCATAAGTATTCTCTGAGTCGCTGGCTGTTGTCCCACTTGTTTCATCAAGCGCCCACCAACCCACTAGGTTATTATCTTGAGTTGGATATCCTGGTATGGAGAAATCAAGGGTCAATGTTTCATTACTCGTATTTGTTATTGTAACCACTGGACTATCATAGTCTGCACTTAAATAAGGGCTATCATAGGTCTTTGAAGGGTTCAAATCAATGGTTACATTGTCTAATTTTGGTAAAGTTGTATCCGTGTAATATTTTAGATTCGCACTACCAGTACCTTGATATTCAAATTCAGTACTGCTATTCCATCTAAACGTATTGTTAAGAACATCTGTTTTGAAGCTATCAAAATTAGCATAGTCACTGCTAAGTCCCGTTTGAAATACCACAGGGGTATGTTCATCTGATAGATTTGCATATTTACCTGCTACTGATTCCAGTTCTGGTTTATTGTCCGTTGCATTAGAACTGTTAAATGTTACATATGAGCCATCATCATTCTTGCAAACTAGCATGAAGCTGTAAGAAGTGTCACCCATATGCCATTCACTTGTTGCTATCTGACTATTTGCAAAGCTGGTTACATCAAATTCATAGTAACCTTGTCCACTATCTATTGTCTGTGATGTGATCAATGTTGCTGTTGTGCCAACACCAGTTACAGAGTAACCTGTAGAGCCATGATTAGGTGCTCCACTGTTCCAAGTCATAGTTTCTCTATCCCATGTATCATCTGTAATACCGTAAACTTCAACCACTGGTGTTCCTGATATGTCATTGGCATATAATCTTAATATTGAAGATTCCACTTCAACATCACCTGGATGACCTATATTTAAATATGTAATACTACCATCACTGGCACTATTCTTCACCTTTAAATCGGTGCTTAGTTCATAGTTCACTCCAGCAGATGTCCCATTTGAAACATAGGTGCCAATAGGCCCTCTATTCCACACATAATCAGACCAAGAGGTAATTGTACCACTCGCTGGCTTGACTGCAAGATAACCTGTACCATTAGGGTCATTTGTAAAAATCCATCCATTACTCTCTGTTTTTTGATTGTATAAGTCTACAGATAGAGAAATCTTTGTGCCACCATCACGCACAGCGATACTAGGTTTTTGTAAAATCATTGCATTTCCATCAGCAATACCATTCATATCACTATAAGCAGAAGCCTCACCATCACTGGCCTCAAGATAGGCTCTGGTGTCCTTATTTCCATTGAACATGACACCCATCCATCTGTTCTGCTCATTAAGAAGAATGTAATCACCGCTATTATAACTGCCTAGACCAGTATCAATTGTAAAGACTCCATTGATATAACCTGGTGTCACATAACTATACCTTCTAAGATTTGAGGGGAATTCAACCAAATAGTAGCCATTAGGATCACTTGCTGGTCTAGTAGAAATATACTCATAAATCCCTTTATCATCTGGATAAAGTGCAATATCCATGACCTCAAGTGGCACTCTATAATCACTTGTTGCTGCCGACCACGTCGTATAAGCACCACCATTCTTATCGATATTAGTCAAACTACCAAGGTTATAATAAAGGTGAGAATAATCGTAAATAGAATCCATCATACCATAATTACTGTATTTACCTCGGTAAGCACGTGCCTTAGAACCTGCTCGAATCCCATTCATGTACTCTTGTGCGTAATCAGCAAATACAAGGGTTATGAATTGATCTGCATGATCCCTCATTGTTGAGTTAGGACCGAAATCTCTCATGTTATAAATATAGGGCATACTATACTTCATATATATGGTTGATGCAATCTCAATAAATGTGCCTTTCCTTGCCCGTTCATTGAACCAGACAGTATAATACTCTGCCCATGCGGCTGCATGCTCTGCAACTGTATAGCCATTACCATCTTGTATAACCAAATCTTTGTAATTGGCATCATCTTTAAGGGCGTCAGTTAAAAAGAAGTATGTACCTCTTCTTACAAGGTCATGGTTCTCACTGCCATCAATCTGCCATATATGTGACAAATCTGCATCTGTATAAATACTACAAGCATTGGCATGCTCAAAAATCCATTCCTTCATAGCTGTCTCAGCACTTGCTGTCAATCTACCAGGATAGAAAGAACTATTTTGATTGAATAAATACCATATCCTCATGAGATTTGGTATCTCAAAATAGAACACCTGATCTTGAGGATTAAGGGTATTGTCTTCCCATGAACTAATAGCAAGCATATCTATCAGTCTCTGGTTAGCATTAGCCACATCTTGATTCTTAGACAATGCCGCTAATGTATAACTAATTACCCCACTTGGATTTGTTTCTGGCTGTATGCCCATATCATAGTAATAGTCAATAAATTGTTGACTTCTTGTATCAACACTGTTTTGTATCGTCAAGAGATCTTGATCATGAGAACCAGCGTTCACTGAGATTGGTGAAAATAACAATGTTACCATCATAACAACTAAACTTAATGTAACAAACATTAACGAGTTACTTTTTTTCCTTTGCATTTTACTACCTCCATTTGATTAATTAATTGTTTACCCAATACAATTATATTATGCAAAATTTTTGCAAAATAACTATTTCATATTAATCTATTCCTCAGTATCTTTTCTGCAATTGCCTCTAATGTATTTGCCGCAGCCCAGCCATTATAAGAAAACCATGTGCTACAAGGACTTCCATCAGAATAGCGTTCAATCGTTAGTCCATCACTAGGACAGAAACGTTCGGACATCACGCCATATCTACCATACCCCATTGTATCTGGATATAACTCCATGGTTGCCATAACCCACTTCAGTCCATCCTCAGCTCGATTGCTATGGTATGAATTTCCTGTCACTTTGGCTAGATATTCTATTTCATCGGTTACCAATAACCCCATCGGATGCATATGTGGGTTAGAAACCGAGGTAATCGAACCACCACATGTATTCCAATTAGTGTCTTTCAAAGGAGCAAATTCCGGTTTTGCTTTAAAGCCATACCGCCATAAATACTCATACCTCACGCCCATATCTAGAAGTTCCAGATACTTCTGTTGTCCTGAAAGGCTGTGTAGCATCCGTGCACCTTTGATGAAGGCCAGATTGCCCTCTTCATCAATTGAATTCCATGTATCCATTGGTGTGCCCCAGCAATTAAGGTCTTTTACAAAGCCAGCGTAATAGTCCAGAGCCGATTTTGCAGAGTGTAGATATGCTTCGTTTCCAGTTGCCTTATAGGCATAGACAAAGGCACTAACAAACCAACAGCCTGCAAACCCATCCCAGCTAACAACTTTCTTTTCCTTCTCACTAAAAAGGTATCCATAAGCACCATCTTCTCGTTGAAGTGACATAACGGTATCTAGAACTTTCAATCCTGTAGCTAGCCAATCTTCCTTGGTTTCACCTAAATACATTTTCATAAATTCCAGCATTTTAAACAGGTAATATAGAGCAGAGCCATTGGCATAAGCAGTATGGCAGTCTTCTGCCAGGTGAAACCCTGACCACCAACCATTCACTCGACTTTCAGGCCATTTCTCACTCCAAGGCTTAATCACATCAAATAACATTCCGGATTGGTCATTGTACCCATTCATTATTTCTTCCATGATTGCTTTTGGACTTTTGTAGGCATCAAATATTTCATCATCTAGTCCTAGGACATACTGAGACACCATTAAGGGATAGGCTATAACCCCGCCTCCAGTCCAACCAATTTCTACCAATGGCCTCCATGGCTTTAGTTTAATATCATCAGGAACATGACAGTCCATATTCGTATAATTACCAAACTCCTTAGAATAATTGACCTGTAAAAAAGCGTCAAGCAAGCCTTTTACAGCATCTTCATAAGTCTTATTTGGTCGTGATTGGATACACGTTTTGTTATAGATATTCTCTACAATTCTATGGGCTTCTTGTCTACCACTTCCTATATAACCATAGATCGTTCCTGAGGTACTCATAGCCTTTGCTTTGTGTGAACTAAGAGGAGAACAGTCCATTTTGTTGACTAATTTATTGCCTTCTTCAATAATGACATGATTGATAAAGGTCACAGGATCGTTGGAATAGCCAAGGCTTACCCCAAAGGTGTCTGGTAATGCACTAAATAAACCATTACGAATGAGCTCTTGATTGTCCACCTCATAGTATGGTTCTATGGAAATACCTACGACGCCTTCATTACAACATAATATAGACACTGGATGTGAGGCTCTGTCCGCTCTAAATTCCCAGTATGGTGAACAGGATACACTCTCTGGATGCTCTGTTGTTAACATTGGAAATTCATCTGGTCTTCCATTTTCTAAGTTATTGTCACCGTGTATGTTGCATGGAATCAGATGGAATAGATCCTCTTCGCCTTTTAGAGACAATTGAATCTTCATCTGAGTCTCAAATGGCGCAAGAAATGTAAGGCAATAATCCATTGTTTCTCTTCCTGTCACCAGATCAAAATCAACTTTCATCATTGGCACTTCTTTGGAATACCAACCTTTTTCATCATCATAGGTAAGTTCTTTCCAGTTATCATTATGGTTAAATAATAAAGATAACTCTAGTTCAAATTCATTTATATGAATTAGCATATTATCGTATTTCCTTTCAAAGACAAATTCAATCAGCATTCTCCTGCTTTACTCACTGAAATCCAGTAACAATTCACTTTTTGAAGATTTCAAATACACCATACCACTGTCATAGTCTGACCTAATCCATGGGCAATCAAATACTTTCGGATATTCATAATCTATATATACCCCACCAACTGTGATGGCATCATCTTTGTTTGCTCCATTAAATACGATTTCTTTTGCCTCACATCCACAACCTTTATAAGCCAGTATAAAGCCAGCCTCTCCTGTCACCACTGTTTTATAGAGCTTAAGGTCATTACCTAGAATCCTATCCATAAAATGTTCAAAGGAACCATAGTCTGCTTCTCTTCCAGCTTCAATGATTATTGGACTAAATTTGTTGTTAAGTTGTACAACGGTATTCTCTTCATTCCATGAATAACTATCCAGTCGCAGCACAATCTGATTCAGATACTTATCTGTCCCTTTAGCCCATGCAAGAGGATCTGGGTCCACCTCGAGCTGTAAGACTCTGATGGCTACATAGGTATTATGACTGACAATGAAAATCCATCCATCTCGTTCAATGACCCGATCCCACTGACTGCCTATATATAGTCCAAAGGGTCTTTCGTAAAATCTCTCCTTATAAGCTGGAAACCAATCCGGATTGATCTGTGACCATTGCCTCTTTTGCTGTGTTATGAGCACATCCTTATGCTGCACCGAATGATAAACAAGCTCCATGGAGTGAGATAAATCACTTTTTTTCTCTTCAGGTACAGGGTCAAGTGAAACGGTACATAACCTTACATCCGGGTTACCAGTAATCAAACCCTGCCAACGTCCCGTAGTCGCTAAATGATTATACACGGCATTCGGATGATCCATCTGTGTGCCCAGTATATAATCTGGTGTTACATAGCTGTACTTAACAAGTCTTGACGGCGTATCACACATCATGGTCCGCTCCACACCTTTAGGTCGTGGGAATCTAGTATTTTCTTCACCAATACCTCTGGAAATATATTCATAAGGCTTTTGATCTTCCTGATCAAAGACCAGTTCCCAAATAAGCTTAGGCCACTGATAGTCACTGATTAGTTGTTGGACATAAATCATGGTTGTTTTTCCATCACCACCTGCATAGAACCTAGCAAGCTCCGTCATAGAATCATAGCCGCCTACAATATAATGGTGACGGGTCTTGGGACCACCCCTAACACCACCAAGCTCTTGCACGGCCCAGTCCGCCCATATGAGGTCAAGAAAATTGCCTACTCTATTCTTTAAATCAGCATCACCACAGAAGTTATGCAAGGTCAGAATAAAACAAATGGTCCATTTCATGTAGCCACATGCGCCGTTTTCTACAAAAAAGCCTTTTCTGGCACGCTGGGCAAAGTAATCCATAAAATACCTATGCCATGCTTGGTAATGTTGTTTCGCCGTATAACTTTTACCATCTGCAAGATCAGCTCTTCCTGCATGGTGATGTAATGCTTCTGGTCGACTGCTATCTCCTGCTTCACCATAACCAATGCCATCCCCATAACCAAGGTTTGGATAGACCTTGTCTTTATACTCTTTTTCATCCATAAATATTCTTGAAGTAATCAGATTACATACTTTTGTGTTCAGATCATGGTTCTCACTGCCTGTCATCCACCATGTAGAGTTTTTTGTCACTGCAATATCATTTTTATATTTTGTTCGTTCCCATAAAACTTTGAGAAGTAGCTTTTCTGTTCTCTCTTCTAAGCGAATTGTGTCAATCTTGCTTTTTGATCCAAAGGTATAATAAAATGCAATCAATCTAGTTGTTCTCATCAAATGGTAATGTGCATATTTCAGATGAATGCTTTTATCCTCTTCTTCAGCTAGTAACTCAGAAAGTTCTGCTGCTAAATCATTATGCAAGTTTTCATTAAGACTACTTAATTCTTGTCCTAACCACATCTTATCAAAGATCTGACGGTCATCACCTGAGAAGGATGTTTTCGCACCTCTCTCAAAAGCCCTTTGAATTCTTATATGCCGTGTTGCTTCTTCTTCTACCATCAAAGTTTCAGCTGAGCCTCTATTTAAATTCAAAGTGGCTGCTACTTGGTCCCATAATTGAACATCATCATTGTTCATTGTACTTTTCTCCTTATGTTAAAGGAGCTACCCCAATAATGAAGTAGCCCCTTTGAGGTTAGTTATTTAGCTATGAGTTCTTAAACCCTTAAGTCTATTGACTACTTAACGTTCTTATACCAAGCATTAGCCTCTTCTGTAAGAATATCTCCACCAGAAGCTTTCCATGTCTCCATGTACTCATCATAATAATCAAGAGGTTTGTCACCTGTAATAATCAAGACAAAAGCTTCTTCTTGAATCTTCTTAAGCTCTTCAGTGTACATTACGCCAGATGGTAATGAAGCCATTAGGCCATTATTAATACCATGTTGATCAAATTCATTATCTTTATACCACTGGAGCAAAGCTGGATTTTGAATTTGCTCAATGAATGCATATGGTTGATGTGCATTAAATAATGCACCACCTCCAACGTCTTCAAATGTTAATTCACCAATAAACTTAGGTGATGAGCTGCCTTCTGGATACTCATAGTGTTCACCTTCAATGCCCATATATATTTCATAGAATTGGTCAAAGGACTCTGCTCCATAATCTAACATTTGAAGAATTTTACCCATTTTATCTGGTTGATCTTCAAGTTGTACACCCATAACTATGTTAGGGATAACCATATTCCATTTAAATGTTCCGCCTACCTCACCTGTATTTGGGTTCTGAAGTGGTAAACCAAACATTAGGCTATCTGCTGCTACTGGATTAACTTTTCTAAGTTCAGCCACATGAAGTGAGTCTCCAGCACCTTCTATTAATTGATGAGTAGGTTGGTATTTACTAACTGACCCTCTAGATGTAACACCTATCTTTTCATTAACAAAAGCGTTTGAAAGTGCCCAGTATCCACCATCATTCTCACCAGTAATAAATTCTGGATCAAGGACACCATCTTCATACCATTTTGTAATGTAAGCTAGAGCTTCTTTAAGTTCCGGTTGTGCAGGTCCAAAGACTAATTGACCATCTTTATCTACCCAACAGTCATCAACATATGGGAATCCTCCAACGATATAGCCGTAGGCACCAAATACTGCATTAAGAGCTGTTCTTGATAGACCATAGGTATCGTCTTTACCATTCCCATCTGGATCTTCTTTAGCAAACTTATAGATTAGTGTTTCAAACTCTTCAATGGTTTCAGGTGTTTTATCAACGCCTACCGCTTCCATCCAGTCGCCTCTATAAACTATTGGCAATCTATTGGTTGTGCCGTAATTCAAATCTGGTAATGCATAGTTTTTACCATCCATCTTTGTATAATCAAAAGCTCCTGGTGACTCAGGATAGTCTGCTAGAATTGAAGCATAGTAATTTGGCGCATACTTCTCAATAACTTCAAGTGGGATCTCAGCAAGAACACCCATCTCATAGAATTGTTGCAATTTCTCAAAACGGTTACCAGCACCTAAGTAAAATAAATCAGGAATCTCACCAGATGCCATCTTAATACCCATGACTTCATCAAAGGTACCAGAATCTACATTGATGTATTCTACATCTACGTTGAATTTCTCTTCCATCATCTTAATGATATAAGCATCTTCCTCAACGGGCTTCTTCTGATAAGCTACCCAAGCCAATGTGTATTTCTCATCTTTAGGCTCATATGGGTCTACTTCTGGTTCCGCTACTTCTTCTTTTGCTTCATCTTTCACTTCATCTTTTGACTCTTCTTGCGTATCTTCTGTTACTTCAGCCTTAGTGTCAGTTGGCTCTTCCTTTTCACTACACCCAGCCAATAATGCCATTGTCATAACGGCTACCAACAACAATGCTACTAATTTTTTCAAACTTTTAGACATGATAACTCCTCCATTTTTTGATTTGTTGTGATTTCACCGAAGGTGATTACATCTCATGCTTTATGCCTTTCCATATAGGAAATCCCCCATACAGCATTATGATTATCTCACATAACCAGTAAAATCCGTTAGTATTTTATTCAAAGTCCTTCATATAGGACAATCAATACATGGTTACCCTTTTAATGATCCAACCATAACCCCTTTAACAAAGTGTTTTTGTAGGAATGGGTATATCAATAATATTGGTATCGTTGCTACCATGGTTGTGGCAGCTTTAAGTGTTTCTGGGTTAATTAAATCTCCTTCATCTTGAAAGGCCATATCTGTCATTTTTGATGTTCCTTCAAGTACGATTTGTCTTAATATAACCTGTAGAACTTGTTTAGAAGCGTCTGTGATATAAATCAGGCTATCAAACCATGAATTCCAGTGCCAAACTGCAACCCATAAAACCACTGTTGCAATAATAGGTTTTGATATTGGTATAACAATCTTAAACAATATCTGAAAAGTCGATGCCCCGTCAATATGAGCTGATTCTTCAAGCCCTTCTGGCAATGTCATAAAATAGTTCCTCATAATCAGCAATGCAAAGGTGTCTACTAATCTAGGTAAAATCAGTGACCATATCGTATTGGTAATACCTACGCCTCTAACCACAAGGTAAGTAGGAATCATGCCACCGCTGAAGAACATGGTGAAGACGATAAACGCTGTCCAAAATCCTCTATGAGGAAAATGTTTCTTTGAGAGTGCATAAGCACAACCAATAGTAACCATCAAGGACAAAAACGTACCTAACACGGTTCTTATAATAGTAATGATAAATCCAGACTGAATATCACTGTTTTGAAACACCCTCACATAGTTAGAAAAAGAGATTTCTGGTGGAATTAAGTGAAACTGCGATAATGATACTGTCTCTGCACTAATAGAAACACTCACCAAATTCCAAAAAGGATATAAGGCACTTATGCAAAAGATTATCATAATCGCAACATTGAATACTGTGAATAATCGATCCGACATATCTACACTTCTTATTTTTTTCATACTTGATCTCCTTTCTACCATATCCCATATTCGCCAACTTTTTTGGCAATTTTATTGGCTGAGATGATGAGCGTAAAACCAATAATGTTTTTAAATAACTCAACAGCTGTTGCGATGCTGTAGCGCATTTTCACTAGCCCAACTCGATATGTATACGTTGATAAGACGTCACCAACCTTGTAGACTGCTGCATTATATAGGTTCATTACTTGTTCAAAATCGTCATTAAGCATTCTTCCGATACTAAGGATCAACATGATTGTAATGACTGGAACAAGAGATGGTAGTGTGATATAAAACATTTTCTGAAATCGACTAGCGCCATCAATACCTGCCGCCTCGTACATAGCAGGGTCAATATTGGATAATGCCGCTAGGTAGATAATTGATCCCCATCCAATCTCTTTCCATATTTTAGTTGATATAAGTACACTCCTGAACCATTTCGGATCAGCAACAAAGTAAATTGGTTGCATACCTAGTTCCTTTAATAAGATATTAATTGGACCTGTTGAAGGTGATAACAACTGCATAAAAAATGATGCCAATATAACCCATGAAAGAAAGTGTGGTAAATAGCTCACTGTTTGAATAGTTCTCTTAAACACTCTATTCTTAATCTCATTCAAAAGTATGGCAAATATAATGGGTGCTGGAAATCCAAAGGCTAATTTGTAGATACTAAGAATAATGGTGTTTTTAAATACTTCCCAAAAGCTTGCCAAGTTAAATAAATACTTAAAGTTATCAAATCCAACCCAAGAACTCTCCCACATACCCTTCATAATTTTATAATCTTTAAAGGCTATCTGGATCCCATAGATTGGTGCGTACTTAAATACAACATAATAAATGAAAGCGGGTATAAACAAAATAACTAACTGTTTATATTTAACATACTTCTTAAATTCTTTTTTTTGATTGAGCAAACTCTTTTTAATTTTTTCTTTAAAGTTGTTCAATGTTAATATGTTTCTCATGACTAATTTCCTTTCCAATGTCACTGTCGTAATGCCTAATATGTTTATGTCCATGAATCATTTCAATTTATTTCTCCCTGCACAAACATCATATCTACATCAGCTAATTCTCACAATGGAAAATAAGGGAAATCATAGCAATATAACCATATTAGGACATAGCAAATTTTCATAAATGTGGTAATTCAAGGTCTAAATCTCCTTTTTCCGTGCTTTTTTCCCTAGATAGATGCTATAATTACTTTGCTTGAAGTAACATAGTCTTGGGAGGATTGCACATGAAATTATCAAAAAAGTATAATACATTCTTCTATAAATTAATGTCGTCTTACATCATCTTAGTTTTAGTTGTTACCTTGATCATATCTAGTGTTTCAGTTTACTATTATTCTGAAATATACAAAAAGAATCTATTTGAAGTAAATCAAAAGATTCTCTCTCATCTCAATATTATTATTGATGAAACTATGATTCGTGACACCATTATGACCTATGTAGACATGTCCATAAGCTCAAAGAACAATCGCGAATTTTTAAACCTTTTTAATCGTCCACTCAAAGGCAATCATGGCGATATCGCTCCTGCTTCTGATTACTTAAAATATTTAGTTGCATCAAGTGATGGTGTTATAGAATCCATCCATGTCTATTATAAAAATAATGACATCCTCTTATCTTCTAATTATGGTCTCATGTACAGAAATGAAGAAACCCTTAAATTTGATATAGATCATCCCTGGCTCATAGACTTTCAGAATGGTCAGTCAGGTGAATTTTGGGTGCCAAAAAGTGATCAAACTGGCTCATTTGAATATGGATTCAATCAAACATTTTCTTATATAAAGGGGTTCCCTACCCTTGCAACACCAGATAATTACAAAGGTGTCATATGTATTAATATTAACGAATCCGCCGTAACCGACATACTTCTAGCCCAGCAAAATGAACACGAAGACATTCATGTCATTGATTCCGAGGGTCATTTAATTGCTACAACTTTACCCTATTCAGAACAAGAATCCTTCAAAATAAGCAATACCTATATTGAAGACATCCTAGAGAATCCAGAAACAGAAGATAACCTCACTTATGATCTGACTGGTTCTAAACACATCATTTCTTACAACACGATTCTTACTAACGGCTGGCATATCGTGCATATAACCTCTGTTGATGATTTTTATAAAGAACTTTATAGGATGCGCGTGATCATTTTACTCCTTAGTATTGTTGCTATTGGTATTGGTTTGATTATTACTGTTTTTCTTACCTATAAATTGTATAACCCACTGCGACGCATCACTAGAAAGCTAACTGAATCATTAATCACTTCAACAGATGATGCAAATCATGAAGTTAGTGAGTACAGTCTGATCAATCGAGCACTTGAAAATCTAACCAATCAAGTCAACAGTCTTGAATCTACTGTTGATGACAATAAACCACTTATTAAACATAATATTGTTACAGGCCTCCTTTATCATAGAATTAAAGATGAGGAATCCTTTGATTATCGACTTAATATGTTGAATTATAGTTTTGAGCATAGCTATTTTAATGTGGTCATTCTTAAATTTAATCCAGACACCATAGGTGGGGGAAATCACAGTCTTCCACAAACAGCTATTTACAATCTGATAAAGATTTTCGAGAACATTCATCTTGATGATTATCAATTCTTAGCCACTGAATTATCAGACTATAAGATTGGCCTGATTATGAACAGCGAACATAATCAGTTGGAAATACATATTGCTGTCATAGAAAAGATACTGGAAAATATCTTTATAGATCCGGCTGTCTATCCTTATATCTATATAGGAAGTAGCGCAAATAAACCATGGTCTCTTTATCGATCTTCGACTGATACTGAAGTGTTGCAAAAATATCAATATTTCTTGCCTAACCAGCATTTTATCGCTGGAGAAACAATTCTCAAGAGAGAAAGATGTATTGAGAAACTTGACCCTGCTCTTATAGAACAATTTACCAAAGCATTACACCTTAAAAATATGACTCAAATTGATGAAAGTTTACAGCTCATTGTTAATGAAATGCAAAATGGACCTTATTCTTATGATCACTGTAATGCCTTACTCATTAACCTTACATCCATTGTTTCTAATTATATTAGAAATTTAGGTATTGAGTCTGAGCAAATCATCAATAAAACAGTCCTTATTGATTTCAAAAATATTGATAACATCATACTCCTTAAACAGTGGTTACTTGAGATTACCAAAAAATCTTTTGACTACCTTGATCAGCGATCAAAAAATAAAAATTATGTAGCCATTGATCAGGCAAAAGCATACATTTTAAAACACATTGAAGATGATCTCTCTCTAGACATAGTTGCTGACGAAGTCATTCTAAGCCCTCGATATTTAAGTAAACTGTTCAAAGAATACACAGGGGAGAATTTTACAGAATTTGTCAACTCACATAAAATGGCCCATGCTAAAGACCTTATCATTTCAACGGATTTAACCATCAACATCCTATCTGATCGACTAGGTTTTAGCAGTCCTGCTTATTTTATCAAGAAGTTTAAAGCTGCTTATGGTTCAACACCTAATGAGTATCGATTACAACATCGTGGCAATAAATCAGAATAAGTCCTTCGAATTATTCAAGAGTATTATATTTAATTACAACAAAAAACTGATTTCGTTTTTAAGAAATCAGTTTTTTTGATTGAATCAAATTTAAATAGTAACCTAACACTACTCTATCCTACTATTACTTCTTCTAAACTCAACTTTGGTACATGAAGTGTATCCAATTCGTCTTTATAGTATTTAAAATCACCATGATAAGCTTCCATAACAGGTGCCTCATCAGGGTAGCCAAGTGCGATGATATACTTAAGTTCTAACGCTTCTTCTAAGTATAATAATTCAGAGATTTTAGACCGATTAATTGCTCCCATCCAACAAGTTCCTATGCCGTATGCCGTCGCAGTAATTAGTATGTTCTGTATGGCTGCCCCAGCAATCACTTCATGGCCAGACTTCTTAATACCAATATCAGCTAACACAGCAATATAAGCAACTGGACGTTTATTTTCTTTTGGAGCACCTTCATCACCAAGATAGGCAGCCCACTTTACATGATAAAAAACTTTATCTACTCTAGACTTCTCATCAATTATCTGATATTTCAAGCACTGAATATTCCCACCCATTGGTGCTAACCTTGCATGATCGATCATTTCAATAAGTAATGCCTTCTCTATTGGTTCCTGCTTAAACCTTCTAATTGTACGTCGATTTTTTATGATATCAGTGATCCTCATCTTCTTCTCCATCTAGTCAGCTCCATAGATTTCGTAAAAATATCAGACTCGATTTTAGTGCCTCATCTCTTAAATCCTCTATTATCACCTCAATACCTGGTTTGTACTGATTGATCACATCGAATAAATGCTTATAGTCAAGTAAACCCTGACCAATTGGCACTGACTTCAATTCATTTTTTTCAACAACAAAGTCTTTGGCATGAATCAAAACAATTCTATCGCCAAATAACTCAAAAGCTTCATCTATGATGTCATTAGCTTCTTTGTAATTATCGATGTGTAGCAAGTTCACTGGATCAAAGATCACCTGAAGATTACTTGAATCTACAGCATCCAAGACTCGCTTCATGCGCTTGGGTGTTGAAATAGCATGAGCCCATAGACCTTCGATGCCAACCATGACACCATGATTCTTGGCTTCTTCTACCAATTCTTTGAATATCTCAATAACTCTTAGAAGTGCTTCTTCGCTGTTGTTCTCTGGGTTATAAGAATAGTCAGAATTATATGACCCTGTTTCTGTACCAACTAGATTGCCACTAAGGTCTTTGGCATGTCTTATATACTCCTTAAATCTCTTAACCCCTTCATCAACAACCGCCTTATCAGGGTGCAGCAGATTAAAATAACTGCCAATTAGTGCCACATGGATGCCTCTCTCATCAAAGGCACGGCCAACTTTATAAGCAAGTCCAGGGGTCAAATAACCACTTTCTTCACTTACACCCTCAATAGATCTATAAGCCACTAGTTGTACCGCTTCAAAACCTTGTTCCGCCATAGCTTGAGCTAAATCTTCCGGTGACATTATGCCACCTATATCATGTCCTCTTGTACCAATCATATCCTCTCTCCTCTTCTAATCTTAAACTCATTGCCTGACTTATTCATTTCGCTCAATCTTCTTAACGCCCTTCTCGCCAAAAAATACTGCAAGAAGTAAAACGCAAACAGATATAAGGATATTGGCTTCCAAATAATGTCCTGTCATATTAACCATCTTACCACTGAATTGCATCAGCACACCACCAATCATCACCCCAACCATACCAGCAGCTGAGACAACTGTTTTATTAACACTCATGTAGGTTGTTTCTTGCTCCTTCTTTAGATGACTATAAGGCAGATTAAACATAGCCATTGTATAAGCAGGACCAAATATGCCTGCCATAACATAAACCACTGGCAACAAGTATAAAGATGTTGGTCTAACCATCAACATCACAATCATTTGTAGTAGAAATAATATAAGTGAAACATTTAAGACGGTCATCCATCTATGACGATTAGAGAATTTTCCCCAGAGCTTAATCAGAACTGCACTAATGAGTACCTGCATAACGAGCAATCCAGTAATCAAAACATAACTGATCTTAAGCTTCTGGAGCATGTACACATTAAAAAAAGGTGCAGTTATACTAATACCAATTGTAAAAAGTGCTTGATAAATTAGAACTCTTATAAAGTGATGATCTCTTAGAGGTGTAATAAGAGAATCTTTCTTAGCTTGCTTCTTTCTTATAAAATAATCTATCTCTTCAAAGTCAATTCTTGTTAGAACCAGTGCATCTAACAGAGCAAAAAGTGCACCTATTACAAACAAACTTAGAAACCCCTCGTATTTCATACTTCTCTCTGACATAAAGTCAAGGAATTGACCAGCTGATAGTGAAAGAATCATTGATAGTATCATGATTCCCCTATTTCTAGTTGAAAAAAAATCACCTCTCAAGTGCCTTGGTAGATGGTTCATCATCCATAGATTCCGTTTGACACCTGATGATGAGCCAAATAACATACCTATCATTATCACACAATAAAAAATAAATACATGTTGATTCATTATTCCAAATAAAGGCACGTTGATCGTCGTATTAGTAATAGGCATAAAAGGAATGATAATCATTAAAGACAACATTAATCTTGCAACTGTCATCATTGCTATGATAGCTGGTTTCTCTTTCTTTACGCCATGCCACCACTTAACTATCAATAATTGAAAGATACTAGCCATATAGATGATTGAGGTTATCATACCAGCCTGAGCATCTGTTGCCCCCAACCATAAAGCATATCCCGTTAGAAATACACCAAGTGTCATGTTGTTATACCCTTGAGAAAGAAGACCATTTAGAATGAAATATATCTGATTTTTATTAAAATCTCTATTATGATAATGATTAATCCATACATTCAATTTATTCATACACGCTCACAATTCTAATAATAGAGCACAACATCAATATGGTACTGTGCTATTTACTTTCTTAGGACAGCTATCTTAATGTCACTATATCTAGCTGCTCTAGTAAACATATGCCTAAGTCCAATCCTGCCTTCGTTAATAGATGGCAGCTCTGTGTTATGCCAATGGCACAGCTTACTTTTCGATCCATTATCGATGTGTAAATAAAGATGATTACCTGATTTAATGACAGTCATCTTATGAGGCACACCGTACTCAAAGAACTCTTCAGGCTCATAATCTGGTGTCAATGCTGTACCATCAAGCCCCGAAGCCATGTAACGTCTGGCTCTTATATAGCCAGGATCTAGACTATCCTCATTGTTAAAAGCTGCATAGGATATATGGAAAGAATGCATTCTGTCGAAATACTGGCTCATAGCTGGTACTTCCCGAAGTTCATTCCACTGACTGATATCCTTGTCATAAGGACCTTTGCCCATGCCCGTCGCCTGTACATAGAGAATGTTTACACAACGGTTTTCTCGGTCTAGTCTTGTATAGTTAAAGTCTATTTTGATATCCCCTTCAAATGATTCCTTGGTCCACATAACAGCATGGCAGCTGTCATCCTTGAAAGTTTCACCAGCATAAAAATCCATACCCTTATCAGAATGTTCTATGACCGCCTTTTTACCATCTAGGAACCAAAGATTCTGCCAATCCTCTGTACAACTGTCATAAAATAATTCATTCCAGTCTTCTTGTAATAATATTTCATAATTTTGGCTATTCTCTTTTTTATTCATTTTAAGTCTCCAATTCAACTGCCTACCGCTAAAAAAGATAAGAAAAGATAATAAGACGCTAAAGGTGATTATCTAAAAGACTTTGGCCCTTGATTTCCTACCTTTGCGTACTTTGCGGTAATGCTTCTATCCTTTTATCCGTATATCCTAAACCATGCCGTGGCCAAGGGTATAAATTCTCTACTATAACTATGGGTAAGTTCTTTGATAAAAGTTATGGATTTGGTCTCAGGCAATACCTGATATAAAGATTCGATGGTTTCTGGAGGACAAGTTTCATCTTTACCGCCAGCAGTTAACATTACCGGACACGTCAATCGATAGGCATGAGCTAATGTATCAATATAACCAAGGGCTTTCCACCCTAATGCTTCATTATCTACCTCTAATAATCCCTCTGAAGCATGTCCATAAGCACCTCTACCATTAGCCATTGGGTAATTGGTTAAAAATGGTTGATCAGCAGCAACACACCGTACCCCTTGATCACTAAAAATAGATCCAAGCAATAAAGAAGCGCCACCACCTTGACTAGTTCCAAAGAAGGAAATTCGATCTGATAAGACCTCTGGTTGATCCATTGCCCATTTAATCGCCATAACACAATTAGCCAGCCATAATCGATAGCCTTCTTCGCCTCCACTGATAACTGTATCAGGGAGTACTGGCCAACTATCATTCCTCTTTAGCTCATCAGTTGGTCCATCAGGTGTTGCATAACCAAGAGGTGAGATATGTAGAACATTGTAACCCATTGCTACAAGTTCGGGATGTGTGCTCATTTCTGCACCATAGCCTGGAACATGGATTAATAATGGGGCTGGACCAGATATCACAGGTTGCCAGTAACCATAAAAATCAGACATGTCCTCTGGCTTAAATTTCACATAGGTAAAACTAGCACCAGCATGGTTGACACCAAGACTATGATCAAACCCATTTTGATTCATCACTTCTACATCATAAGTTGTTGTATCAACCAGCGACCATATGGAAGCAATCCATGTATCAATTTCATCCGGTGTGGGATAGTATTTAAACTGTTCAAATGTCTGTGATCTCATCGTATTCTCCTTCAGTAGACCTATTTCTCATAAACTTCAGCCAAAAATGCAAGGCACAACCCCTGACCCCAGCCTTGAAGACGTTTTTTGGGCACGCTTTTATAACCATCAGCATCGTTCATCACCGCTGTACCCGCGGATACATTCATAACTCTGCCTTGATCTGTAATATTGTTAAGAATCCCTTGGGTTGCTTTCTCTATCACTTCTTTATAGATATTCTGTCCTAAGACTTTCTCAAAACCTATAATCCCTGTTGCAATCCCTGCTGACGCTGACAACTCCTCATAGGCTGTCGGATCATCAAGTACAGTATGCCATAACCCATTTTCTGACTGTAATCTTGTTAATGCTGCCACTTGATCTCTTAATGAATCTAGGATGCCCATAAAGGATGGGTTAAACACATCGATCAGCTTAAGCGCTTCAGACATGGTCACACAAGCCCAAGCATTGGCTCTCGCCCAGTAGATGGACGACATATTGTCGCCGGTTATGTTATCCCATCCATGATAGTATAGATCTGTTTTCATATCCTGCAAAAATTCTTCATGCCAATAATATTGTTGTAGCCCATCTTTGATATAAGTTTCGTTATCAAGCTTCACGCCCATTCTCAGTAAGAAATAAGCGGCCATAAACAAGGTATCTGCCCAGGCCTGCTCGGGAAAGTCATAATTCTGAGATACCGTATGCTGAAAAACACCTTCACCAAAGCGAGTGGCATCATTGGTCAGAAATTCCGCCATTTCTTTGGCAATTTCCAGATACTTCTCATCATTCGTGGCTTCATGAAGGGTAATCAGTGTGTGACCAATAGAGACGGCGTTAACAGTGAATTCTGGTAGACCTCTTTCTACACACTGATCCACCCACTCTGACAAGTAACTGATATAACTTTCATCTTTTAGCACTTCCCACGCTCTACAGATACCATAGAAAGCAACACCCGCTGGCCAGTCCCATGCAAAGTCTACAGCCATAGTTCTCTTAACCACTGAATCTATTTGTTGTTTGATTAATTCTTTGTTTTCCATAAGTTTTCTCCATATCTTTAAACTAAAATAATTACTTGATTCTGTACTTTAGATTTACCTTATCATAATAAAGATAAGCTTCAATACTAATCTCAAGAAATGATGGTAACTTAAAGCAATTACAGTATCAAATTTTCATAATCATAGTAATCTATCATTAGCTACATATAAATCATCATATACTGAACAAACATTTAGTGAAACTCATTTATTCTATGAAACTTCAATATCTTAACTAAAATTGTTGATATAGAATACGACGAAATTCCAACTTTTTGAACCTTTCAAACGAATAAATCATCTTCATAAATAAGCCCCAAGATGATGATATACTACTCCTAGAAAACAGATAAAAGAGAGCCTTCATGCTATGCACGAAAATCTCTTTTATCTTCCACTCAGGAAATTTATATTAAATTCTTATACTCCTGTCTACTATCGACAACAGCATAAATTGTTACAATCTCATTTATTTTATCAACTTTATAAAAAGCCATATGCTTTTCAACAATCAACACACTATACCCTTGCTTACGAAGAATCGCATATCTTGGTTCACTCCCAGATTCTGGAAAATCCGCAAGTCGCATCATTGCTTTCTCAAGCTTTGCAAGGTACTTCAGAGCAATATCTACACTTCCAGAATCATCTGCAATATAGTAGATCAAATCCCTTAATTGATTGTCTGCCTTTTCAGTTCGAACTACTTGATACATATCAGTCCTCCCTGCCAAGGAGCGCACTTCTTATATCATCAAATGTCTCTTGAAGTGGCGCAACTCTTCCATACTTCACATCTTCTTCTGCTTCTGCCAAAGTGCGAAGCAACTCTAATTCTGAAGTCATTTGTCTGTATTCCTGAAGGCCTATCACTGCAGTATCACCTCTACCATTTTTAGTAATGATCACAGGTTTTCTGGTCTCGTGACATTGCTTTGATATTTCGTTATAGTGATTTCTAAGATCTGCTGATGGGCGAATATTTAGTTCCATTGAAATTACCTCTTTCTATATTTGATATAGTCACATTATATCACTATATGACTATATTCTCAATTGGTTTTATCCTGTATACTTAAACAGAGGTGATCTTATGCGAAGTATTACAAAAATTATTGTTGACCGACTTGATGAAGAAGGCATTATTACTGATTATATACTTGCTTCAAACATCATTGACTCCACTTTAGCTAAATACCACATTGATACTACAGCAAACTTCCCAGTTATATCAACTGATCTTCCTGAATACATTCAAACATATCTCAAAACAAGGCAATTTGATGGGCTGTCAAAAAGCACTCTGCGAGTCTACTTCTACATGCTTCAAGAACTCACTTACTTCATGAATAAACCCATCAATAATATTACAATCAATGACCTACGCGATTTTCTCCACTACAAAAGTCACAATAACTCATTGATATCAATCTGTAGCATTATATCCTGTATAAAATCATTTTGGGAATGGTTAGATTTGGAAGGTCTGCTTGAAGATAATCCAGCAAAATTTCTACACTACCCTAAGTACACTAAAAATGTTAGAGAAGGACTTGGCGTTGTAGATATAGAAGTGTGCAGAGAATCCTGTAATTCAAATCGAGAGCGAGCTGTCTTTGAGTTTTTACTTGCCAGTGGTTGCCGGATTGGAGAAGCAAAAGACCTACTATACAGCGATGTCATCACAGGAGAATTTCAGGTAATAGGTAAAGGCTCAAAAATACGTTATTGCTATCTCAACAAAAAATGTCAAATGTACCTGAATCGTTACCATGACAATCGTAAAGGAAATAGCCCATTCTTATTTACACAGCTCAGGTATCCATATGAACAAGTCTCAACAAGAGCTTTACAAGATGAAATCACATCAATAGGCAAAAGGTGTCATATACACTTATACCCTCATCGTCTTAGACATACATTTGCTTCAGCAGCTCTTGAAAACGGTGCATCACTTACATCCGTTCAGAAGATCCTTGGTCACAGCAAAATTAGCACAACTCAGGTCTATGCAAAATTATCACAGGCATCCATAAAGAATGAATACCTAAGATACTTCAATATTTGACCAAAGTAAAAGATCTTTCAGAAAACAGACTGAAAGATCTTTTGAAGTAAATATATCTTCATATTTCGGCCTTATAACACGGAAGTTCAATGTAAAACAAAACTTATTAGCAATAAATATCAGCTAACAGTGGACTGATTCTAAAACTTATCTATATTGAATGTTACTTTCATTCGAAAACATCTCAGCTACGTTCTTTCAAGAATTTTTCAATTTCTTCAAAGCTCTGATAGCATTCGGAACCTATTTTACACTTTGTTCACTTGTATCTTTAAGTAAAGTAAAATATAATTTCATGGACTAGTCTCTATAACACAATACATCTGCTTCATAAGCTTTTACAACCGTTAACCAATCCTTTCGCACGGGCACACTGTTCTCCATGCAATAGTAGTCCCATACAGCGCCAAATGGATAGGACTTCAATTCTTCCAAATAAGCAAGTCTAGACGTATAATCACCAGATAATTCTTTATCTTTAAGCATCTGAGTAGGTTCAAGGAAGGCTTTTAACAATGCTTTTCTAGTATTACGCGAACCAATCACCCAGGCAGCTATGCGGTTGATACTTGCATCAAAAAAATCAAGCCCAATATGGATCCTATCTGTATAATCCCCACGGACAATTTCTTGCATAATAGCTTGCAACTCATCATCAAAAATAACAACATGATCGCTATCCCACCTGACTGGACGACTAACATGTAATAGCACTTGATCCACATAATTCATCACCGATGAAATTTTACCTGAAATGACTTCAGTGGGGTGAAAATGGCCTGCATCCAAACACAAAAGTTTCTTATTCTTCATGGCATACCCCATATAAAACTCATGGGAACCTACCACATAACTTTCAGAACCGATACCAAACAACTTGCTTTCCACTGCATCTAGAATGTACTTTGCATCCATTGGCTCGGCAAATATTTGATCCAGAGACTCACAAAGACGTTTTCTTGGTCCATTCTGATCGACTGGAATATCTTTATAACCATCAGGAATCCATAGATTGGTTACACAAGGCGTGCCTAATTCCTTACCTATATAGGCACCTATACGCCTAGCTGCTTGACCATGTTTAATCCAATACTCTCTAATAGACGCATCGGGATGACTTAAGGTAAAACCATCATTGCTTTTGGGATGGGAATAAAAGGTACCATTGAAGTCCATACCTATCCCCATTGATTTTGCCCAATCAACCCAATTTTTGAAATGTTTTGGCTCAATGTCACATCGCTCAACATTTTCACCCTTAACCTCACAATAATTAGCATGTATATTGACGCGTTTTACACCAGGAATCATACTAAATGCCACTTCCAAGTCATCACGTAATTCTTTTGGCGATCTTGCTTTACCTGGGTAGGAACCTGTCACCATTGTCCCACCTGTCAATTCTACATCTGGATTCTCAAACCCAGACACATCATCCCCTTGCCAACAGTGAATAGATATGGGCACTTCATCAACCAACTTCATTGCCTGTTCGACATCTACACCAATCTCACTATAAACTTTTTTGGCCAGTTCATACCCTTCAATCACTAATTGTTTATCTCTATTCATTTTTTATTCCTTTCTATTTATGACTAATAGTCATATAAAACTTATTCCAGCTTCTACTATTCAAAAGCGCCATTATATATTTCTACTATATCTTCAATAGTCACATCTTTAGGATTTCCACCGGTACATACGTCTTTGAAGGATTTTACAGCAAGCTCAGGAATATCTTCTTTTTTGACACCTAAATCTACGAGTTTTTCTGGTATGCCTATCTTTGATGATAGCTCTTTCACAGCCGATATGGCTGATTCTGAAGCCTCATCTAGAGTCATATTCTGTAGGCCTTTTACGCCCATTGCCATGGCTATATTTCTATATTTTTCTTTTGAAACTGATTTATTAAAGCCCATCACATATGGCAAGAGTACAGCGTTAGCTATCCCATGTGGTGTATCATACATCGCACCTAATGAATGTGCCATAGAGTGCACAATACCAAGACCACAATTAGAGAATCCCATACCTGCTATGTACTGTCCAAGAGCCATGCAATTTCTAGCTGCAACATCACCTGGCTTAAATGTGGCTTGTTCTAAATTACTAGCGATTAATTCGATTGCCTTGAGTGTATACATGTCAGTCATTTCCCATGCACCTGCTGTAATATAACCTTCAATGGCATGGGTTAATGCATCCATACCAGTAGAAGCTGTTAGTCCTTTTGGCATGCTCATCATAAGGTCTGTATCCACAATAGCAATTAACGGGATATCATTGGGATCTATACAAGGCATTTTAACCTTGGCTACCTCATCAGTTATGACATAGTTAATCGTCACTTCTGTAGCAGTTCCAGCCGTGGTTGGTAGTGCAATTATTGGAACAGATCTATTCTTAGTCGACACTTCACCAGCAAGGGATTTTACCTCGTAATGCTCTGGGTTGTTGGCTATAATGCCTATTGCCTTTGCCGTATCAATAGGAGAACCACCACCTACCCCAATAATGAAATCTGCATCTGATAAGTTATAGGCATCAACACCTTTTTGAACATTGTCTATTGTAGGATTAGGTTTTACATTATCATAGATTGAATAGGGTATGTCATGATCCTCAAGCACCTTCAAAACCAAATTAGTAATACCCAAGCTAATAAGCTCTTTATCCGTTACAACAAACGCTTTCTTCCAACCTCTTTTTAACACTTCATCTGCAATGGCAGACCTTGCACCTTGACCAAAATAGGATGTTTCATTTAATATCATTCTTTTCATATCCATAACAGCGATCGCTCCTTTATTTAAGTTGTTTGAAAATATCGTCTGCAGGCACAAACCCGAAATTATTAGCTATAGCTTCTATCTGATTTAATGTGAATTTCTTTTTGACACCACCAATTGATTCTGCTTTGATATATATCTCTGATGCTTTTTCTACTGTGTCAATCAAACCAAAGGCAGTATCTAGGTTTCTACCTGATGCGAAGACACCGTGATGTTCCCATACGACTATTTCTCTTTTAAGGAAAGCCTCTGCCGTTGCATCTGCAATCTCATCTGAACCCGCCATGATCCAAGGTAAGTATTCAACACCATTCGAGAATACGACAACACATTCTGCATGCATCTCCCACAAAAGTCTTGTCAGCGATAGCGTATCTAAGTCTCTTGCATAGGTAAGTGCAATTAGGTTTGCAGGGTGTGTATGAATGATGACACGGTCTTCACCATTAGTCACACTCTTTCTAACAGAATGAGCCAGTAAATGTGAAGGGAGCTCTGAAGTTGGCTGCCCACCACCCTCATATCCCCAGATGATTCTATACTTAGAACCACTATTATCTACTTCAATGATGCCAAGGTTTTTTTCGGGAAATACTTGAATATTTCTAAGAAATCTTCCCGTTCCACTAACAAGAAAATACTCACCAGCTATATTTTCCATTGGTGTGTTTAGTGTTAGCCATTCTCCATCAAAATTAAATTGACCCTTATCCTCTATTTCTTCTTTCTTGACTCTTAGGCTAATGTTACCCGCATTTCTCTCCGCCCAACCTTTTTCCCACATATCACTGCTTGTCTTCATAATTTCTTGTATAAATTTTGATTCAATCATTGGCTTTCTCCTCTGTTTGCGTTTGTTTGTATTCAATTGTTGATTATTGTGTTCATTTGTGTATAATTATACTATGATTGATTGTGACTTGCTAGAGGGTTGATAAGATAGTCTATTTAACTATTTATTTCGATTTTTTGGAAGCAAATGAACACAAATGGACAATCTCATAGATCGAGGTGTATTATGTTTGCAATAGAAAGAAGAAAAGCGATATTAGATGTATTAAAGAAAGACAAGTCTGTGACTGTAAAGAACTTGAGTGAGCAGTTCTATATCGGAGAAGCGACCATTAGACGTGATCTGGAAAAGTTAGAAAAATCCGGCTTAGTCAACAGGACCTACGGAGGTGCTGTGCTAATCGAAGGTTTACATACTGAAGTCCCCTTATATGTCCGTGAATCTGAAAGAAGAGAAGAAAAAAACACCATATCTAAGCTTGCTTCAAAGCTAATAAATAATGGTGAAATAGTCATATTAGATTCTAGTAGTACTACTTTAAGAATGGTTTCAACCCTTCATAACCTGACCGATCTTTCAGTGATCACAAACGGTGCTAGAACGGCTGTTGATTTAGCAGAAGTTAGAAACATCAAGGTCTATTGTACCGGCGGCGTTTTAAGAGAAAACTCTTTGTCCTACATAGGAGAAACGGCTAAGGTATTCTTAAATAATTTCAATGCAGATATATTGTTTTTTTCATGTAGGGCATTGTCTATGGACAAAGGCATTACAGATTCTAATGAAGAAGAGGCTGCACTTAGAAAGCTTATGATCAAATCTAGCAAAACAAGTGTACTTTTATGTGATAGTACAAAGTTTGATCAAACGTCCTTTTGTAGGATTGGGGATGTGGATTGTGTGGACTATATCATTACTGATAGGGCGCCCTCTTCAATGTGGATAGATTATTTTAGAGAGCATGATATCGAGTTAATGTATTAGAAACAACCACAACCTGGAAAGGGGACCCTCATCATATAAAACATCATTCAATAACACCAATCAGTGCCAACCTAAAATTGGTCCCTTTACAGACATCGCTATTACCATGGGTTACAAGCAGCTCAACTTCATGGACTCCTCCCATCAGGTCATCTGCTAAGGTTGTGATCAGGTACCAACCTCTATCGGGACACCAATCCGGTCTTGCTCTAACCATATCTACCCACTCACCCTGGTCGACACGGTATCTGAACTCCGATGAGTAGGTGCCAAAATCAAAGCCCAGAGAAATCCCTCTTCCCTCAAACTTAAAAGAAAGTTCTGCACCGATGGCAGCTGTTTCAAGGACCTGATCTACCCATGGCATGGCTGAATGTCTTCGTAAATACCATGGTCCCTTTAAGCTAACCTCATCAAAGGGTAGAATGGTTGTATGTTCCCAGTTGTTTGGATTTAGCGCTTCCGGTAAGTCATCCTGACATGGGATGGCATTTTGATTAGGATCCTCTATTAGTTCTGATTCAAGGTACTTGATGACACTCTGGGCGTATGAGTAACTGCCTCTATGGGTTGGATGTAAGCCATCCGGAAGCCACTCTTCCCACTTCATCCAACCACTTTTCACTTCATTCATGGCATGAAGCCCCATCCATACAGAGCCTATCTTATAATGGTCAGCCAGGGTTTCAAACTCACGGATAGAATCCGGCACCTGATCCTTGCTCATGGCCTCATACATGGGCTGACTGTAGGTATAGACTAGGACAATATCCCGTTCTTCTTGTAGAAGTTTTCTAATTAGCCCCTCGCGTGTATTCATCCGCTTCTGTGTCGGCTGATCCCAGTCATTGACAGCATACTCAACAAACACAAGGTCAGCACCACGGTCAATCAGATCCCTTTTTGCCCTAAAAACAGCCAGTTCACTGCCAGTTGCCCCGATGGCTGCATTCTCTACTTGTATACGAAGATCTGGATACTGCTGGTTAAACCAGGGAATAATGTATTCAGGCCAGTTATGCCCTACCTTCTGTTCTGTGATAGAACCACCAATGAATCCCAGTGTGAGAGATCCTTTCTCAATTGCTTTTCTTAATCTTTCTAAGCCACTTCTTCTTTTAATTACTTGCATCATGTTACTTCCTTTCAGTTGCTAAATTGGAATTTAACGGGCTGTAGAAAGAATAGAAAGACTTATTTCCACGTAGGACACGGAAGTCACAGAATTGTCTTAAGCTTACTGTTTCGCCTATAACTTTCTCGTTCATCATTGTTGTCACGAAACTATTTTCCGTGCTTTCCATGTCCTCCGTGGCAAAATGTCTTTTTCGTCATCCCTACAAACTCAGATTTTTCTCTATGTCATCTTCTCTTTATAATAAGCTTCCACAACTGCTCTACGTTTCTGATCATATCCCAAGGCATTCTCAGCCCTACTTATTTCAGCTTCTTCATCAACACAAAGTGGTACTGTCAACTCATAGAGGACCATATCCATAAGCTTAGCTTTCATATCCGCTATTACCTTTTCATAGGCAAGATCACCATACTTATCACACATTTCCAGGGGATCGTCTTTCAGGTCAAAAAACTGTGACTTGCTGTCATCTTTACACAGGAGCAGCTTATACCTATGATCGCGGAGCATATAATCCATCTTATTCCCACACTCACCAAAGACATATGATCTTTGTTCAATCATTAAGTTATAGTCTTTCATGGCTGATGGCACCTCTATATCCATCATATGCAGCAGCGTACTGGCAATATCAACATTGCTGACCAGCTGATTACTTACAGTACCCCTTTCCTGTAGGTCCGCATCCTTAATAATCAACGGTACTTTCATCAAGGGATCATACATGTAGTTGCCCTTCAAGATCATATGGTGATAACCCATGTAATCCCCGTGATCGCTGGTATAAATAATTGTTGTGTTATCGTATTGACCCTTCTCTTTAAGCAAGGCAATCATCTTTCCTACTTCATGATCAATATGGGAGATATTGGCATAATAGTAGGCCATGGCTTTTTTGACCTTTGCTTCGTCAATCTCATCATTTGGAAAGTAGCCTTTGCTGTATGCCAGATCCTTATCAGAACAAGCGTCTGTCCAGCCCGGTAACAAGGTTAAATCCTCTGGCTTATATAGGTCCGACCATGCTTCTGATGGGTCAAAGGGGTGGTGGGGTTTAACGAAGCCAACCATTAAGAGGTTGCCGTCTTCCTCCCAGCCATTTATCTCTTCAAGAGCCTTCTCTCCAATCCAGCTGGTGCTGTGCCACTGGTCAGGCAGGCTTGAAGTGATTGCGCCTAGAGAAGTCCAGTAGTCCTCTGGGGCATCTTTTCTATATTCTGCCCGTTGATCTTCAAGGTCATTGATATCACATAGATTATTAGCCATCAGATCTCTATGATAGTCATCGTCAAACCTACCTGGGCCGTCCTGTTCACAAAGAAGCATTCTGTCAAAGCCTACATCCAGATAAGTGGGGGTGAAATGCATTTTACCAACAGCAGCTGTTCTATAACCTTGGCGTCTTAACACCTTTGGAAAGGTCTCAATGTAGGAAGGTAAAGTACAGTGGTTAGACCAGGCACCATGTTCTCTAACCTGTAAGCCAGTCAACAATGAATAACGGGAAGGGGTACATACCGGATAGGCGCAGAAACTGTTGTTGTAGGTGATGCCCTCTCCTGCCAGAGAATCCAAGTTTGGCGTCTTTATTTCCTTGTTGCCATAGGCACCCAAGCAGTCGATTCTATGTTGATCTGCATGGATTAAGAGAATATTCTTTTTACTTTCTTTCTTCATAGTCAGTCTCCTCTATTTCCTATAATTGGTATACGAACTTGCTTTATGACTAGTGTACTACCTACAACTTATACTTCCGTGGACGGTGCTTTGGCATCTTGATGCCCATGTCCTTCTCCCAGTCCCCTACTTCTGCAAAATATTCTGGGGATTCATAACGTGGGTCACATGGTGCCTGGCTAACTTCATCTTCGAACTGCTTGATCATCTCATCTCTAATGGCCTCATATTCAGGTTCATAGAAAAGATTGTTGAAACATAAGCTATCCTCCACCTTAAAGAGATTGCCGTCCATGGCTTCAAAGGTTTGGTGTCCTTTCATGGCGTAATTGAAATCAATTCGATAGTCCCTTGTTCTTACAGCTGCTCTGAATCTGTCTGGATCGTCTCCAAAAATATCATCTCTGATAGCGCCAAAAGCCACTTCCCTTTTATGGGTCACAAGGTTCTCTCCCTTGTAATTATTAGGTATAGACCCTTCCAAACCAGCAAGGCTTAGTACGGTGACACCAGTATCAAGGAGCTGACAAGGCTTGTCATCTGTAAGACCCTCGGGTACGCCTGGTCCTGATAGGATACAGGGCACTCCCCAGGATGGGTCATCAAAGTTGCCCTTCTCACCCATTCCCCATTCGCCAAGCATCTTACCATGGTCTGCTGTCACAAGGACAATCAGGTTCTCATCCATACCCTGTGTTTTTAGGTGGTCCATAATATCACCAACACAAGAATCCACATAAGCACACAATCCCATATAAGAGGTCCATACATATTCAAGTTCTTTGGTAGATAGCTCATCCATCTTGGCTAGCTCTCGGTTGTAGAGGTCAGCTTTACTCCGGGTTTCATCGAATTTGAAGGTCTCATAAGGAATAGGCAGAGACTCAGCCTTATACAAGGTGTCATAAGGTCTTGGGGTATAAACCGGTGTATGAGGCCAGTCTATGGCTACACGAAGTAGAAAAGGATTGCCTTCTTCTTTCTGATTGTCAACAAAAGCCTTAGAAGCCCTGACACAATCCTGTGCACCATTATCTAAATCATCGGGATAGATCCCTGCAACCACCAATGGCACCTGCCCCGGCCTCTGAATCACTTTGTACTCATCATTGTCATAGGAAGCGAACCCAAAGAAGTAGGCTTCTAGAGAGCCACAATTGATCACTTCTTCAATGTCCCAAAAATCCCCTTTCATGGTGTGCTGTTTGCCGAAAGTCGCTGTGGTGTAGCCCTTCTCTCTAAAAATCTCCGTAAAAGATACAGAACCTTCTGGCATCATAACATCACGATAGCGGTTGTTCAGAGCACCGATTTCCCATGGGTATCTGCTGGCTAGCTGAGAAGTCCTGCTTGGAAGGCATACTGGTGCTTGACAGTAACAGTTGGTAAAGGCCATTCCTTGCTTAGCAATAGCATCTATATGAGGGGTCTTGGCCCAGTCACTTCCCATACACCCCAAGCTGTCTGCTCTCATCTCATCAAAATGGAACCAAAGTACATTAGGTCTTTCCTGTGATGTGTTCATTATTGTAGGCCCTCCATCAGGTCAATCTCGTTGATGGTCTTGCCATATGTATCAATCATCAATGTTTTGATCTCAAATCCTTTTAAAGACACTTCATAAGTCATATCAAGGAGTGGCAGCGTTAGTATGGTTTGCCTGTCTGATCCTGTGGGTTCAAAGAGACGTACAATGAAACCACAACCTTTTTCCGCAGCCTTCAAAGCTGTCATCTGAACCGTAGGGTCATCTAAAGTTATTGCAGCTGGTTTTTTCTCTCCATGACCAGAAGGGAAACAGGACAATGCATAAGGCTGTTCATGTTTAAGCAGTGCCTCCCTGTCAACATTTTCAAGTCTTTCCTCTACTTTTCCGCCATTAAACCAGAAGCGATAGTTTCTAACACCCTGATCGATTCTTGGCTGATACCTGTCCTGAACCATTATGGTCCTATCACCAATTGGTAATGCACAGTAAGCAGGTGATCTAAGTAGAGAATAACGCAGGACACCGTCTTTACAGTCAGATCCGTAAACCCCATCATTGATGGCTGTCATCATCATATCCTGATCATCATCTCTGACAGCGGTCCACTTCTGAGCCACACATTCATCCCCATTATTTTTAAGCACCTGGGCACCATAGGCAACTTGACCATAGTAGCCACCATCTTTCATTACTGTAGGCACCTCAAGCTTTAAGAGTTTACCTTTTTCATTGAAGTGGACTTCAACCTCTACTTCAAACTCTGTCCCTTTCTTTGGAAGCATATACTTAAGGACAATAGCCGAATGTCTGTAGTGCATTAACACTTGAACGACGGTTCTAACAGGTCCATCTTCGATGATATTAACCGGTGCCAACTGGTCTCCCATAAGACCTGCATAAGCCGCTGCCTCTACCGGTGTCATAAGTGTAAAATTCCCCTCAACATCTGTAAAGGCATTGATGGTATCTGCACGCCATGAATCATCGTTGTCTTTAAGGATTAGTGGTCTGAAGGCGCCCTTTTCAAGAAGCTCTCTTCCACCAACCTGATAGGAGTCAACCAAACCGGTTGCTGTGTTAATAAGAAGACTCATCTCGTCACTTTCAAAGGAGATCAGCCCATCTTTTTCTTCTAACTTATCTGTTGCTTCCTCAGGAGACATCAAGACCTTACAGTCAAAACGGTTCATACTAGAGGGTTCTAGTTCCCCTTCAAACACAACCCTTTTACGCCAGTCCAGATTCAGATTACTTCTTTCCTTCTCACGCTGTGAAGGTATCTGTTTGCCATCCTTGTACATAAGTGGCATGGAGAAATCAAGGCTTGGGTTCTGGTCAGCCAGCATAAACTCACTGGTAAAAACACCTTTTACCTTATAAGGATGTGGGTTATAAATCAGAATCGGATAGGTCTTCTCAGCTGCTTTTTCCTCACCTGCACTTAGGGCAAAGAAAGCTTTTGCTTTCAACCGTTCAAGGGTTTCAATACCATGATCCATGATTCTAAGGGCCTTGTCTTCAACATCTTTTACCGAACTTCCAGGCAGGATATCATGAAACTGAGCCAACATCAGATCTTTAAGGGCACTGGTCATTTGTTCCTGTGGGTACTTAGACAGTAACCCTTTCATGACAGCTTGAGAAAGCATCTTCTCCGTCATATAGAATTCATTTTCTAAGTGTCTGTGACGCTGCTTAATCAGAATCTGTGATGTATAACATCCATAAAACTTGGGATTCAAATCCATGGTATAGGTTGGCAATGTCCGACCAGATGCCGTAAGAGCCTCAAAATAACTTTCTGGTGTTGAATGAACTAAGGGTCTCCCCAAAGGATCTGCTATCATCTTTGCTAATGTATTTAAGTCTTTGCGGGAAGGACCTCCGCCGTGATTACCAACGCCCCAGGCAATGAACCCAATCTCCTCATCTGGGTGGGCATCAAGCCATGCATTGACCTTATCATCCACATGGCCTAATAAAGAATTATAGGCATCCCCAATTCTGTGGACCATGATCTTACTATCATTAAAACCCGTCCACTCAAAATCATCTGCCGGTAGTTCAAATCCTGCCTTATCCGGCCTCATGACCACATAGGAATCATAGCCTGCCTGGGTCATAATCTGCACAAGACCTTTGGTGTGACCAAAAGGGTCAAAATTAATGGCTGTCGTTGGCTGCACACCGAACTTATCTTCAAAATAGTGACGTCCTGTCAGTATCTGCCTGACAAAAGATTCTCCTGAAGGCATGTTACAGTCTGGCTGCAAGTACCAACCACCAATGATATGCCATTTACCTTCTTTAACCAGTTTCACAATTCTGCTAAATAGGGCTGGTTCATAGTCTTCAATCCATTCATAAAGCAGTGCCTCATTATGGTTGAAGATGAAGCCATCAAATTCTTCTGCAAGGTCAGCTGCCGCCCTAAAGGTTGAAATAGCAGCAGCAATCCCTTCTTCCATATCCCACTGCCACACAGGGTCTAGATGGGCATTGCATATTAAATGTATAGCCATGATATTTTCTCCTTATTGTGGTTCGATGTCAAAACTAAGTCTCACTATATTTTAATCATAACAGCACTTAGTCCAGGAACATGAATCTTAGTGTTGCCATCAATTGACACTGGATCACCAGCTAAACCAGGCTCTGTATATAGCTGTGCACGCCCACCGTCTTCTAGACCAATCTGACATGTCTGATTTTCTGGTAGGTAGTTGACAATCAACTGAACTTCTTCACCTTTATAGTGCCATTTGGTGGTTAACATACTTGGATATGAGATTTCTCTGCCATTTCTAGCCTCAAAGCTATAGGTATCTAAGCCTGCTAGAGCTAAAGCTTTCTGCATTTCACCGAAATGAAGCCATGATTTGGCTTGACCTTTTCTCCATGCAGTGAGATTGGCGATTAGATCAATAATCGGTTGTTGCTCAGGTTTTGGTGTGTCCCAAGTACAACACCAACCCCAGTTGATTTCTCCTTGATCCCTAAGGACAATGGTCAGTAAATCGCCAGCACAGAAGCTGTAAGCCGTCATAAATTGAACATGATGAGGACTTGTAGCCATATTAAGTTCCACCGGTGTTGCCACCTGATTGCCTTGGAAATTGTAAATATATTCATGGAATACATGGGCATAAGCCGGTACTGGCTTTCCAATATTAAAGGTGCCGTTAAACCGTAGATCATTTAATGGTAAGTTCTTCATGAAGCTTTCAGCTGCACCTGCTTCACAGCCAAGAATGGTCTCACCATTCTCATCAAGCACTGACTGAAGGTCTTCAACCAACCCATTCATAGCATCCGTTTCCCATAGGCCAGGACCATTAGGATGTCCATGATCCTTACTGTAACAGAAGTAAGGGGAAGCACCTAGGTTTTGGTCAAAGAGTTGTACGTAATCCACACCTGCCTGCTGCATTTTAAGAACCTCACCAGAAAGTATGGTCCCAAGCTTATCACTGGAAGGACAGAAATCATAGCCCCACCTAATGGCATCATTATTGCAAACCAATGCTGTCATTTCACCTGTAGGACCTGTGGCCATCTCCACAGCCATATTATCATCAATAAACTTCTGACGCTGATCATAATCACCTTTACCAGTACTGGAAAACTGTGTCCATGATGTACCGGAACAGTAGAGACCACAGATATAGCCTCTTTCATGAAGCTGGTCAGCATAATCCTTAAAAGCTTCCTCTCCCCCCATTGGCGGCCATACATATGGCGGCGACCAAGGTGCGGTGCCTTCCCAGTGCATCAGTAGGTTCAATAGCTTGGTATCAAAGGCCTTCTCATACTTTTCAAGGTAAGGTATGATGTTGGCAAAAGGTGCATAAAGATTTGGCTCAGTTGGGCCAGCATCTTGACCTGGTCCTGTTGCACCGTAAGTTACCACAACAGGCGATTCTTTCATCCACTCAGGAATGCCAGGGTTTTCTTCCAGTACAGGCGTATCTTTCACCACCGTTGTTTTTGTCCATTCTCTGTAGATATCTGCCCCGTCTTGCCAGTCACCATCAAAGACACCAAGAACCATCTCATAAGGCATTGACCAGGATGTCTTGGCACCACCACAGAAGACTTTATAGATAAGGTTAATCTCCTTTTCATCACCAATCCAGTTAATCTCCTTTGGATGACCTTCACCGTCATAGGAGGCGATATAGAAAGATCCTTCATTACCAGTCAGGGCCATAAACTGCATCTGTATAGGTCCAGGGTACAGACCGTACCAACCACCGGATGGGTACTCCACTGGTCTATAGACAAAGTTGGGCGAATCATCTCTGGCGAGCACGTCGTCAATTAGACAGCCTTCATTAAAGGGCCAAAACAGTTCATCGTCACCACCATGGGCTTTTAGGGTATTATTTAAGGTCACACATGGGAACTGAACGTATTCCAGATAATCCGTCAAAGCATTGTGACTGTGATCCGTACTGATGCTCCAGTAAGACATAGCTTCATCTTCCGGGCAGCGTATGGTCACTTTTGCATTCATTGTTTGTGGGAACCAAGCAGACAACTTTAGGTCATCAAAAGATAGTTCATAACTAATTTCTGTCCCAACCTGCTTCTTCTCAATCTCAACTTTTCCTGCACTTGATGAAGCTACCAGAAAGGCAGCACCTGCACTGTTTCTAAAACGCAGAACAAAAAGATCAGAGCTATGCCCCTGACCTATGAATTCTTGGTTGCCCTTCTTAAACGAGATCAGGCTACCATTGTTGTCATCAATTGCAAAAGAATAACTACTGTTTATGTGTTCCATAATTCCCTCCTAGGTAATTGCTTCATGCATTATTATTGTTTAAGTAAATTCTAATTTAATCATATTCACAAAATCCTCACAAGGGTGCCAAAACACTATTGTTTTGACACCCTGTCTGGCGTTAGTTTACTTTAACTTCAATGTCACTATTTCCTTAGAATTAATCGTTAATTCTTCGCTTCTATTACTTTCAACCTCTATAGCACCTTTAACTGTTTCATCAAGTCTCACCTGCTCAAGAGAAATAATATCCTTGAAATACTCAAGGTAACAAGTTGATGGTGTCTCTGAAACATTGTAGAGTCTGACGATGATGCCTTCTTTGTCTTCTGACAATTTAACGGCTGAAACCTCTACACCTTGACCTACCAGAGATAAGAATGAACTGCTAGCATCCAATCTTATGGATGGGAACGCATCTTCTCTAATGAAGGTTTCGGTGATTAAGGAATCCTGTACGGATGCCCTGCCACCTAAGAACTTGGCTGTTTCAACTGGCTGCCAATAGCTGATCATAGGTACTTGATACACTTTTTCCAGAGTAGGAATTTCTGCCTGATACATATCACCTTTGTATGGACATATAGCAAACGCTACTTCAATCTCTCTAAGGCATTGATTACCAGGCACTTTCCATTGATCGCCTGGAGAACCGCCGTGAATGCGTCCGTTACCTCTAACCAAGGTCAAAGCAACCACACCGGCTTCATCTATCATATGCTCATAATCATACAAGCCTTTATTGAGAACCGCTACACCTGATGCTTCATCTTCAATGGTTACATAACCTGTATTTGGCTGCCCCCCATCTCTGATACCTTTTAAGATATCTCTTCTGTCTCTTGTGATCACATCGAAAGGACTGGAAGCTTTTGTCATGTCTGTGTCAATGCCTGTCCGTATCAAAGCTCTTACTCTGTGATCCTTTGATGTATTATCAATAGATACTGCCACATCTAGCCATTTCTGTCCTTTAGCAAGGCTTAATGTAAGCTCTATTTCATTTAAGATAGTTTCTTCCCTTCTTCTATCATGATCAAAGTCATATGCCACTGGGTAATGCATAGCATATTTTAAGGTCACACTACTCGTGAAATCATTCTGCCTATAAGCCACTATTTCAGGCACAATACCATCGGAAGTTATTAGCTGATTGTTAGGTGATTTTCCATGAAGGTAAGAATCTCCACAATCCTCCATCTCTTCAAGGACCAATACATTGCTGTAAGTTACATCTGACTCTAGTGATGTTAGGTCAATAGTGCCGTCCTCGTTCAATTCTACCTTAAGATAGTCATTACTTAACATACATGTGGCTGATGGTAGGGAAGTCTGATCAACTGCCAAGTTGTCTGTACTCGACACAACATTGTAGTTCTTAAAGCCTAATGACTCAACATCTGTACTTAGAAACTGGACATGATAGACATCCACTTCCTTCACACCTGGTAGGTTGATACCTGTAAACATATCTCTAAAGCGTTTCCTCTTGCCAACAACAGCAAAAGGCACTTCATTGCTTTCAGCATCCAGTATCTTAAACCCGGTGACTTCTTCCTCTACTGGGAATTCAATCTCCACATCTACGACCTGACTACGTTCCTTTAAAAAGGTGTTGTAGACAGTAATGATATAAGAATCTGGATCGTAAGAGCTTCTATCGATGTGAGCTGATAGGAAGTCTAAAGCTCTCTCCAACAAGCCGTCTGCTGTTGTAGAGATGCGTTGATACCTGTCTTCCATATTATTGTGTACATCATCAATGCTACAACCACAGATACTGTCATGGGGATGGTTTTTAATCATTTCTTTCCAGAGATGAAGCATATATTCTTGTGGGTATTTTTTCTTAGCGCCTGCCATCCAAATCATTGTGTACAAAGGCTCCAGTTTGCTTTCCAGCATATGCTGAGCCGCAGTATTCAATGTCTTAAGGTAGACCCTAGAAGACAATGTTCCCTGGAGTATATTATGCAAATGACCATTACGCATCTCACCTTTATAACGGTCCAGGTCAATATCATTTTCCTTGATATAGCCTTTGACATTGTCAAGATAGGTATCCATACTAGTCTGATAGACAGATTTATCATCACCTAACTGACCCTTTACTTCATTAAGAATGGGCAATAAATCTTCCTGTGCTTCAAGATGATCCACACCATTCATTAATAGAAGATAAGGCGTCTTAGCCACACCTTCAAAACCTTTTTCTATACCTTCAACCAGTGCAACTGCCCCTGTCACATCCTTTGAAAATCTCTGAGCATTATTATACCAATAAGGCATCAGCACAGAGAAAAGCTCGGACCCGTCAGCACCTTCCCATGTCAACTCACAGGACTTACTTTTAGGATGCAACACACCGTCATTAAGTTCAACAAAGTTATAGCCTCTGCCAAAGATGCTGTCTCTTATACCAAAACCATTAAGAATCTGAGGTATTTGAGAAATAAGGCCAAACTGATCTGGCATATAGCCAATGGGTGTATTACCACCAAAATTCTCTGCCATAGTAGATCCAATCATCAGATTTCGTATGGTTGACTCTCCACTGGTAAGGTAGAAATCATTTTGAACATACCATGGACCTACAAGGATACGTCCTTCTTTAATAAACGCTGTAAGCTTCTCTCTCTGATAGGGTTTAATCTCGAGATAATCCTCCAAAACGATGGTTTGAGCGTCCAAATGAAAGATGTAATCTGGATCATTTTCTAGAATATCAATCAAGTTATCTATCAACTCGACCAGTTTGATTCTGAATTGTTCAAAGTTCAGGTACCATTCCCTATCCCAATGGGTATGGGATATGACGCAAAAGTCTTTCTTCATGTCAGTTGTCCTCATTTCTCATTATAGTTATAGTATAACTTCAATAATATATTTGCTCTGTTATAACAACTGCAAATAATTATAAATCTCAAAAATAAAATCTGTTACATTCTCCTGGTACTTCATAAAGTTCATAACAAGGATATTGCTGCTACCGTCAATGCTGATACCATCACCTAAGCCGTCTGCGCCAATATTAAATATGATCGCTTGGGCATCGTTCTCCGCTGTTAGGATGTTTTTGCAACCATAGGTGAAATTGTTAAGCATGTGCACATTCTTGGCACCATCGAGCTTAATCCATGTTGTCTTTTGTGTCGTAATGGGTAGGATCAATTCCGAGAACAGTTCTGCTTCTGTAAACCATCCTGGGATACCATGAGCATTACGTACTGCATTGGTAGCGTTCTGAAGGGTGTCTTCAACCCAACCTTCCGTGCCACCTAAATAGATGCCTGTATCATAGGCACAGCCAATCAATTTCCTGATGTAGTAATCCGAGGATTCATTGGTCTTAAAGTCGACGATCTTGTAACCATTGGAAACGCCTGTATTGATGATATAAACACCATCACCATGACTTCGAATAGTATATGGATAAGGTTCTACGCCGCCTTTAGGGTTATTCTCAGGATAGAAAATACGTATGCCCCTTATACCGGATTTCTCTTCAAGGTTGATCATGGCCTCCGAGCTGTCATCATCAATACCCTTGCCGTAATAGGCAAACAGAACCGTTCCTTCTGAGCGTCCATACTGATCTCTTGTAGGTACTGCTGAAACACCTCTCAGTTCCACATTGCTAGGAACATGCATAGGGGTTCTAATATTGAATATCCCCGCCTGCAGATAAACGGTTCCACCACCATTGCTAGCTGCCTTGTTCAAGGCTTCCTGTATTCTGATGGCATCATCTTCGGTATCTTCTTCTGGCGCCACAACATACAGATCTGTAATGCTGGGTCTTGGCATAGTTTCTATCAGTTCATGATCTTCTGGTGATGTAAAGCTGTCAATCAAATCAATATTATCTCCAGTAAGCTCACCATTCAATATGGTATCAGCAATCTGCACATTACCTTGTGTACGGTTAAACACCGCTGCTGTATCACCCTCTAGGGATGACCTTACGATACCAAGTCCCCACCTAAGGTCAATGGCTTCAACCATAAATGCTATATCACTGTTTTTGACTGTAAGTTTAGTGAAAATACCTGCAAAAGCAATCCTGTATCCGTTGACTGTCTTAATACCGATCTTGTAATCCTCAATAGTAATGTTATAGAATTGAGCCCATTCAAAGTCACCTAGCTTAAAGCCAATAGCATTCTCTCTTGTCCATCCAATGATGTCTTCTCTGGTATAACCCGCAGGGTTAAAATCATAACCAAATTCATCTGTGCCTGCTTGAGCCCAGTAAGAGCTGCTGAAAGAAACATTACGCCAAGTCCCTACATCTGCGCTGTTATACCCTTCTGCACCGATGTATAGAGGGGTTCCTTTGATTGTGTCAATGTTTTCCATTTCGTGTGTCTGGCCAGTCATACGGCTAAATCCAAGTTCATTTGGCACCGTACTAACCCCAATACCTTTATAAGCATTCAATAAAGTACAGTTGACCACTGAACTGCTCATGTAATTGCCGGGGCTGAGTACCCATCCCCCTCCTGGAATAGCAAAGGTATGAGGGTAAGGTATTGGCTCTTCAATATTTTGGTTTGGGTAATAGACTGTTAGACCCATTGCCCCTGCACTGCCACCAATTCTAAAGAGACTTTGTTTTGCGTCCTTAGTGCTTTTTACATCGGCAATAATCACTGTACCATAGGATTCATGCTCTACCCTTAGGTCTGGATCGTTCCAATCACCACGGAGGGTTACAAATGCACCAATATGTATAGGACTTGTGATTCTATATTTGCCTTCCGGAAGCCAAACTGTACCACCACCAGAATAGTAGCAGTCATCCAAAGCTTTCTGTATAGCGTGGGTATCATCTGCTACACCATCTCCAACAGCGCCATAAGCATCATCCGTTGCAATGAAGTCTGCAATCACAATATCATCTGTTGGAAATCTTGTTTCAATGACCTTTGGATTAGGTTCGTTGAATGTATGCTTACCTACCCTATCAATGGACATAGCAGAATTATTATCCATCATCTTCACCATGGATTCATCCGCCGTGGTGAACAGTTCCAACTGCACCTGACCATTCTTATCGCTTATAACTATATTGTCATAAACCACCGTAGCCTTTGACTGATCTTCTTCTAACAGTGCCACAAGTTGCCAAGCTTGGGCAGCTTTGCCAATCATGCCTTCAGGAAGTCGAATCTTCCTGTGATGCCAATGGTTATAGGCCTGACGTGTTAAATCCACTGATGCCTCCACCAGTGTACGGCTTGTGTCATACCAATCAGGTGTTTGGTTAAGGCTTGAACCATCGTCGGTTATAATGTCAACACCACCAACACCTAAGGCATAATCCCTAAGATAAACATCATACTCAAGATAGTCTCCCAGCTCGAAGGTATAGGTCTCTTCTGAAAATGTACTTTTTAAGATTCCACCTTGACTGTCATTCATTACTTCATAGACCAATCCATCATCCATAGGATTTGCAGAGGCTGTTTTCTGAGCAAATCTGATATCATCAATCATGCTTGTTACTGAATCATTGGCATTTGTCTGTATTTGTATGGTCTGAATGGCTGTAAGATCAGGAAAGCCAAGTTTATCTGCTCTACTGATTTCCAGTTGTAGGTAATTCCAACCATTTTTAAGTTCTGCCTGTAAGGCAGAAAACTTCCAGCTATAGGTATCAATTTTGTACTCCGTAGAGCTTGAAATGTCAATAGTTCCATTGGTTGCCATAGAGGTGACATCTGAAACATAATACCACAAGGTCAAGAGACCATTGCCCTCATCAACACCTGTGTTAAAAGGCACTGACAAATGCTTTTCAAATTGATTCGGCCCTTGTCCCATACTTGCAAGAGCGCCAACCCCTTCAAGTTTCTCCTCTGTTTCCAAATGGAGTACATTGTCTGAAACCCATTCCGTAAGATCATCACATGAATCCATTTGAGTCTCTGTATAGGTAGGCAGTCCATTATTCTCAGCCACCGTTGGTTCATCCACATCCTCGGAATCCGTCTTTTCAGATTGTTCTTCCCCAAGGGATGAATCCGGATTCTCAGCTGTCTCTTTGTCCTGTGCAGGGTTACAAGCTGCCATCAGGAACAAGCAAAACACAAAACAAAGTAGGGTTGTAAACTTTTTTATCACGTTGCTCACCTCATGTATTCCTATATATAAGTTCGAACGCCTTAGAAATTACGGATACAAAGGCGTTCGAAGGTTCGAACATTTAATCCATAAATATGTTTTACCCCTTAATACTACCTGCAAGCGCTTCTGTAAAGTTCTTCTGATATTTCAGATAGATAACGACCAAAGGAATTGCAGCCATTACTATTGCAGCAAACATCAAGTGATACTGAATGCTATAAGACCCTTTAAATCTAAGAAGAACCAAGGGAATTGTAAAGAGCTTTTGGTCACGCAATATTACCAGTGGCGAGAACAAATTATTCCATTGGCCAACAAAAGCTAATATTCCAAGAGCCGTTAGGGCTGGTTTTATCAATGGTAAGAGCACTTTAAAGAAATACTGAAAATCTCCACAGCCGTCAATCATGGCTGCATCTTCGATATCTTTAGGCATTGCTTTAATAAAATTCGTAAGAATCAGCACATTAAAAGCCAATCCACCAAGTATACCTGGCAGAATCAATCCGATCAACTTGTTATAAAGCCCAAGCTTCATCATCATAAGTATAAAAGATACCAGACCACCACCAGGCAGTAACATGGTCCCGATAATGGCTCCATAAACAAACTTACCCAGCTTTTTGTGAAGCATTCTAGTGATGCAAAAGGTGACAAAAGCGACATTTGCCAAGCCACCAAATACGGCCGCTACTGATACAATAAAACTATTCATGCCAGCTCTTAACATCCCTGAACTTACGAAGGCTTCTTTATAATTGCTGAACATCCACTGTGATGGCAAGCCCAGTGGATTGGTGGTGACATCTGCACCAGTCTTTAATGATGTTACAAAGACAAAGTACATGGGAATAATCAATATAATCGCGTAGGCGTAAATGATTAATTTTGCTGGAATTTTGTATAATAAGGACTTATTCATGACACCCTCCTATTCGAATGTTTTCTCTACTTTTCTACTGAACCTAAACTGGAAAATTACCACAATGGCCACCGTGATACCAAGCATTATACCCTTGGCCGCCGGAATGCCCAAGTTCGGGTTAGACATTAAATCTCTATAAATACCAACGGCGAAGGTATCATAGACAGCACCCGCACCAGTACCGGACATTAAGAAAACATAATCAAAGGCCTGAGCACCCGTGATGGTGGTAAGCAACAATATGGTTGATATCCCAGGTAATATTAAGGGTAGCGTTACTCTAAAAAATACTTGGAAAGGATTGGCCCCTTCTACAGCTGCAGCTTCATATAAGGTCTCAGGTATACTCACAAGACTTGCCGTCAGAATGGTTATTGGATATCCAAGGTTATGCCAGATATGAATGAATACAATACTTGCTATGGATCTAACCCTATCCAAACCAACCCAGTTAAATCCTTGCATATCAGTTGCTCCCAACCATATAAGCAACTCGTTCAAAATACCCAAATTGGCATCATACATGTATGTCCAAGTCAAGCCAACGGTCACAGAGGACAAGACCATGGGCAGGAAGAAAAAAGTTCGAAAGAAATAATTGTGACGTGTGGCTTTTCTAAGAATTGCTGCCATCAATAAGGCCAGAACCGTTTGTATAGCAATTAAAAATATGATATATAGGACTGTATTACTTACACCCTCCCAAAATTTGGGCGCTCCTACAATCACTTTATAGTTTTGCCACCCAACCCAAAGCTTGGTAGGCGACATACCATTCCATTTCTGAAATGACAGTTTGTATACTGCCAGATTGGGATGAATGGCAAAAGTATAAAACCCTATAAGACTAGGTAAGATAAAAAGCAAATATTTGATATGTCCATATTTCTTTTTGAATGTTTTCACGTTTAAGGACTCCTTTTCTATGAAATTGGCACTATGTCTTCACATAGTGCCAATCGCTATAAGTTATCTTTGACTATTTTCCTATGTACTCACAGGATTGTTGCTTAACTGCTGCCTTATTGTAGATTCTTAATATCAAGTCCGGACAATGCTTCATCCATGATCTTAATCTGTTCAGCAGGATTCATACCATTGAGCATTGTTTCAACATAGACATTGTTGATGAAGCCATTATAGTGCTCGCCTTTTACTAGTGCAAACATTGGTAATACTTCAACACCCTGCTCGAAAGCGCTAGTCAAGAGCTCATAACCTGCATAATCTGCTTCAACACCATTAAGGGTTGGTGTCATTTTAGCATGGTTGATATAGATGGTTGCATTCTCTGGTGTAGCTAAGAAATTAACCCATGCTTTAGCCGCATCTTTGTTCTCAGAAGCAGATGAAACAAGTGATAACTGAGCACCTTCTGCATAGTATTTACCAGTGTTGGCCATGTTAGGCATTGGGAAGATACCGATGTTAACACCAGGATAATCTGCTTCCTGTGTACCGAAAGTCCATGTACCCATCATCATTACTGGTACTTCACCTGTAGCAAACAAGGTGAGTGCTTGTGGGTATTGTGTAGAAACAAAGTTATCATGGAAGATGCCTTCTGTGTTATAAGCACCCATTGTCTCTACTGCAGTTACCCAAGCTTCGTTGGAACCAAGTTCTGTAACATCACCTGCATCAAGGCCCAACATCATTTCCTTGTAAGCATTACTACCCATAGTTCCATTCAAGATTGCTCTGTCTAACCAAGCAGTACCAACACTACCACCGATATAGGCCAAACCACCTTCTCCATTATCTTTAAGGGTTTTGATGTCAGCAACAAACTGATCCCAGTCTGCTGGTGCACCCAGACCATACTTTTCGTAAATGTCTTTGTTGTAAATAGCACAGATCAGGTTGACCGCATGTTGGTAACCATAGATTCTGCCATTGAAGTCGAGGAAAGCTTTTGAACCGTCTTGAAGATGATCAATAAATGGTAGATCTGATAAATCTTCAACAAGTCCTTCATTGATAAATTCTTCATATTTAGTATTTGGATGGATATCAAATACATCATGGGTACCACCTGACATCATGTTCGCTTGTAGCGTCTGGTAATATGCATTAACGTCTGCTATTGTCTCAAGCTCCACAGTAATGTGTGGGTTCTCAGATTGGAACTTTTCAATCAGTTGACCAAAGATGCCTTCATCTTCTGAACGGAATGTAAGATATCTAATAGTTACAGGTTCCATTGCTTCTGCTTCTTCTTCTTTGTCTTCTTCTTTGTCTTCTGCTTTGTCTTCTTCTTTATCTTCTGCTTTGTCTTCTGTCTTCTCAGCAGGTTTTTCAGTTGTGGTATCACCACCATCATCCTTAGTGCCGCACCCCGCAATACCAAGCACCATAACCATTACCAATAATATACTCATAATTTTTAGCAGTTTCTTTGACATTTTACTTTCTCCTTTAATTTTGGTTTGCTTCTGCAAATGACATATACTTGTTATGTCCATAAGATCTGTATATGACTTATTTGTAGAAAGTGAACAACTTTTTCTTGATTCAGCACTCAGCTTAAGATGTTATAACTGAATCATAGATACAATATATAACATATTTCTCATTTCGTCAAGTATTTGTTATATATTTTGTATTATTCCTTCCATTTTGTTATGTCATTAGCCTTGTGCACTCAGACAATAAGACCTAATAATAACTATTATCATTCATTTATTTGGGCATTATATACATGTTGTTCTATACTCTCTCAATGCTGTTATTACAAATAACCACATTAGTAACATCACCATTTGCATTGGATATTTGGGTTTTTATATCCTCATCATTCATATTCAATAACAAGGTTTGATTATTCTTCAAAGAGGTGTAGAGGCCGTTCAGGTAACCATTAGGTACAGTACAAGCCTGATCTGCCAAAAATGTATTAATCTTGTCAAATATGTGGGTTTGATAGTAGTCAACACTCTTTTTATACTCGATAGCTTTGGTACTAGCACCAACAATCCCGTCTATTTGATCTCTCTTGGGTTCAACCTTTTCAGGAATATAAAGACTAGATCCCTTACCCAGTCGCATCACACCACCAGCACAATTAAATAAATCCTTTAGATAATCAGTATCTGTTTCAACAAGATCAAGCCGTTCCAGATTATAACCAATCAGAACGCCACCATCTCGAACCCATTTATCTATCTGCTTCATGGTATCTGCCAAATAGTAACCGCCAACACACAAGACCAGTACTTTAACACCGTCAAGTATGCCGTCTTTGATGGTCGTAGCATCCACAAACCTGTAATCTGTATACTGTCTGAGCAGTTCAAGATTCCCTCTGACAACACCCTTCTTCACATGACCCAGAACAATGGACGTATCAGGGTACAAAGCTGCCACATCCCGTCTAACAGTACCTTTAGTCAGGTGTTTAACACAATCTTTAAAGACCTCTTCTTTATGAGCATCACCAAAAATATTAGCTGTATAGAAATGTACTTCATCGGCATCAACAGCTGCACCATTGTAGACACGTGCAAGAATACCCTTGTCCGTCACCTGGCCTGCTGGCTCAAAGCCGAAAAACGCTTTATAGTGTTTAGCAGCCGATGAAACCCAATTGGTTATTAGAAAGTTCATGGCATAATTCGAGGCCTCATTGGTAATCCTTACACCGCAGCCATTGGCCCCAGCCACCTTGCATTGCTGGGCAAAGTTTGATCCATGGGGCGCTGTAGCATCACCACCAGTACATAGGAATACATCTGTACCAGCAAAGTATTTAGCCGCTGTTCTTAACCATAAATCACTATAGATGTTCATGGATTCTCTATACCAGCCTACAAAATCAAGCCATCTAAGTCGATCCCCTGGTGTTTTAGGTGTAAATGTGCCAGCCTCAGTGTATTCATCCACCCGAAAACCTTCAACGCTGTCCACAGAAAGCTCAGGAAACCTTACCTCTGCCAGATCTGTATACTCGGACTGCCATGTCTCATTTAAGGCCTCAACCGTCTTGTACTTCAATCTTATCTGATCAACAAAATCCTCACGGGCAAAAGTGTCATTGCACCAATAACCCTCATGAGAATGATATAAGCCAGCCTTTTGAGTGGGCCAATTGCCATGCCACACGGGAAAAATAGATTCACCGAAGTCACCGGTAATTCCCAATATAACAGCCCCTATAACATCTTTTTCATTGTAATGTTCTGCAATTTTCGCCAAGAAGCCATCAACCCGTCCATACACATCCTTATCCCAAATACTCTGTATCTTGGATTCGATGTTATGCTCAAGACAAGTCAATCCTTTGAAATCTTTGCTGTTTCTGTACCACTCCGGCAGCGAGTAAGCCGGACCAAGTATCAAAAAAGGCATCCATTTTAACCCAGCCTCCTTAAGAATTTCCGCTTGCTCATCCCACTCAGAAAAATCCCAATCCTTTTCATTATCAGGCTGGACTGATGCCCATGTGACATATTGCTCTACTCTGTCAAAACCCGCCCTCTTAATCTCTCTCGCTTCTTCTGCAGTAACCATTCCCATGCCCAATGTGAGTTTGACTTCATTATCCTCTCGCTCAACCTGGAGATCACTGGTAATCTGCTTTCTGGTGCTATCCTTTACTAGGCTTTCACTAGGACCACCTACGTCCATGGCACATCTAAAACCGACGCTGTCTTGATGATTACCGGCCAAAACCTGCCGTCTTCTTGAGACCCTTAAGTCGAAGGATGTACTGTGGTAACAGCCACCTCTACATACCTTGGAACCGCCCCAGCCATCATCAAGGTCAACAGCACTCTCCTGGGATGAACCATAGATATGAAACCAACCATCACACCACTCCCAGACATTCCCAGCCATATCCAATAGACCATAGCCATTAGCCTCATAACTACCGACTGGGGATGTATACCGATACCCTCCAGAGGTTAAGTAATCTTTCCATGGAAAATCTGTATTGCGATCTGCATAATTGGCTTTGTCACCATCAGCATTCTCATGACCCCAGGGATAGGTCGCTGATAGCATTCCACCTTTTGCGCCAGATTCCCATTCCTCTTCTGTCGGAAGTCTTTTCCCAGCCCATGCTGCATAAGCAGAGGCATCCCACCAGGATACATTCACTACAGGGTAATCTGGAAAGTTTTCAAAATAATCCGGGTACCCTTCCCAAGAAGGCGAAGTTGGATAAGGTTTCCCCACTGCATCACAGTAAACTTTATACGCCTTATTGGTCACCAGGTACTTATCCATATAGAAGTTCTTAGTTTGTGTCACAAGAACTGGCATCTCTTCTGCGTAGCCACCCTTACTACCAATTTGTCCTTCTCCACTGGGGATCAAGACCATTTCTACACCATCAATTTCACTAATTCTAGTCATATATTCTCCTTCAAAAATGAACGTAATTCCTTGATATATTAGAAAATATTGCTCTTATTTTCTATAAAGGTTTAAAAAAAACTACTCATACGCAGAGTCACAGCAATCTGTGCCTCTGCTATAAAGTAGTAAAATCTTTTATTTGATACTCAATTAATTATTTTTTACTATTCCTGACGATTGTCTTTCTATCAGCTTTACAGGTAATACAACCGTTTCACTGCCATGTGATGCAGATTCAATGTTTCTTACAAGAATCTCTGCAGCCTTTTCACCTATGCTGTGAAAATCCTGTTCAACAGTAGTTAAGGGCACTTCCATATGACTGGACAATTCCGTATTGTCAAATCCTGCAATGGACAAATCCTCTGGAATACTAATACCCATATCCAGACACACTTTCATAAAATACATGGCGGTAAAGTCATTCACACACTGAATGGCTGTTACATTCTTATCCATGAATCCATTGATTATTTCTTTGAATATCGTCTGTTTGTCTGGGTCTAGAATTGGTCTAAGGTGTTTAACATCCTCATAGAGCTCTCTATCAACAGCTTTAATCTTTTCATTGATGTTAATGGCTGTAATCCCACTGTCGATCATATAGCCATTGTCTCTTAAAGCTTTACAGTAACCTAAATACCTATCTCTTACGGAACTGAGCTTATCACTTCCTTCATTGGAGGCAAAGGCAATATTCTCATGGCCAAGACCGATCAGGTATTCTGTCGTCATATAACCACCATGGTAGTTATCCGATACAACTGAGTCAGCTGGTATGTTCTCAAAGAATTTATCAATCATCACAACCGGAAAATCATTCATGGATAAGGTGGTGATAAACTCCATATTCATTCTATCAGAAAGAGGATAATAAATTACTCCTTGGACCTTCCCTTCTGTGATATCTTTTAATAATGCTGCCTCAGCCTCTTGATTGTCATCACTCCTTTGTATACTTAAGAAATAGTTTCTGTCTCTTAAGTATTCAGAGGCTCCCATAACAGTACCCATCAGGTTGCCCTGATTGTACTCATAAGGCAAAAGAATGGCGATGACCTTCAGAGCACCTGTCCCATCTTTCTTGTTTAATCTATGTTCCTCCACAGGTGCAATAAAGCTACCGCTACCCTTACGTCTGACTATGACACCTTCCTGTTCTAGTTCTATAAGTGCCCGTCTAGAAGTTATTCGACTAACATTAAACGCCTCAGCAAACTCCATCTCTGTCGGAATTTTTTGCTCTGGTAAATAGGTGCCATCCTTCACTTTTTCCTTAACATGATCAATGATTGTCATATATAGCAGTTTATTTTTTTCTTTCATACGTCCCTCTATCCTTAAAACATTGATATTTGTCATATATCTACCTTACATAACTTAGGCTATAGCTAGATTCTATTAACATCTGCAAGCACTTGTTATATATTTGTTATGTATATGTTATATCATATCTGTTTTTTTGTCAACACAAAACAGAATTACTTTTAAAGGACTATTTGAATGATCGTATGTTCATACTCCCCAAGCCTGGAATACTTTTTTTACATTTTCAGGTTTGGCCCCTGGTCCAAACTCACATTGGGCTATACAACCGCCATTTTTCCAGAGCTTTGCCTTTACTTCTTCTACTGCATTTTCAACGTCATCTTCTGTCCCATTCGGTAGTATATGCTGTCGGTCTATCTCACCCCAGAAAGTAATTTTGCCAGCAAACTCCTCCAATCTGTCAATGGTCATGCAAAACAACTGTGAATTTATGGCATCAAGACCAAGTTCAATCAGATGTGGGTAAAGATCTACGATGTAGCCATCCGAATGCATAAAGATCTTCTTGCCGTATTTGTGGGCGATATCAATATAGTCCTTATAAAGTGGTTTAAAAATCTCTACCCAAAGCTTCGGGTTAATCAGCAGACTGTTCTGTGCACCCCAGTCGTCCATAATCATAACGGCATCCACATCCGTCTTTACCCATTGTTCAAGAAGCTCACAGTAGAAGGCATGCATCTTCTTAATAAATGCTTTAAGGCCTTCTGGCATGAACATCAAATCCATATAAAGGTTCTCTGTCCCTCTAATAAACTGTAACTGCTCAAAAGGTCTAGGACACACCCCAGTCATAACAAACTTATCTGTCTTGCTGCAAAAAGCATTCACCTTGTCTACATCAATGGTGAGCCATTCTCTTGGGAAGTGGACTTTGCTGGTATCTTCCCATGTGTCATCGGTTACAATAGGCTGTTTCACTTCTCCTATGATGCCCTTTTGATAATTGACGAAATGACACCCCCAAGCGTCATAGGCTTCACCAACTGCATGAAGATCTCCTACTGACGGATCAGGTTCTCTGTTATACCCAGGTGCATAAATGATATCAGGCGGATAAGCCGTTTCAATTTCTTGGATTTCATTACCATAGTGATCATGTGCCCAAGGCAATGTCCACATCTGTCTTGGTACCCTTGGTGGGTTATCAAAATCCAGTGTCTTATAAACTATTTCTCTAGATGTCATTAGCGTTCTCCTTTATAATAGGCATGTTTCTCATATTCATCCAACATAATATGGTAATTCTCAAGAGGCATACCATCGAAGATACAATTAGAGGTTGAGAAAATGAAATTACCTCCTGGCTTTCCATGTTTCATGGCATACCTGACACTCTCTCTGATTAATTCTTCATTGGGATCTTGTAAAGCTGACGCTTTGACATTGCCCATAAGAATATGGTCTGATCCATACTCTTGCTTTACCTTAGCGATATCCATATTTCCTTGTGGGTCGATGGACTGATAACCATCAAGTCCCGCTGAGAATAGCTGGTCAAGCAAAAGCCTTAAATCACCGTCGGAGTGTAATATGGCTTTAACACCAAGATCATGGGTCGCTCCAACAATTTCCGTCAGATAGGGTGTGACAAATTCTGAAAAATGCTTTGGCGAAATAAACGGCCCTTGATTAAATCCAAAATCTGAATTGATACAGATGAAGTCTACGCCGTTATCCACCAGCTGTTTAGCGCGCTCAATGGCATTATGCATTTTTATTTTTGCATTCTTATGAAGTTCCTCAGGTTTCTCAAATAAAGCCACCGTAAAGTCCATGAAATCAGCCCCAGAAGGCATCCAATAAGTGCCGTTACCATTAAAAGCGTAGATCATGACATCTTTACCAAACCTTTCTTTGGCCTTTTTCACTTGATCCCTGGGCAAGTCCGCACAGATGGCGCACCAACCATATGTTTCAATAATCTTCTCATTGATAACAAACCATCGCTCATCTAGTGCTTCCATTTCTTTCTTACTGGCCTTCATATAATCTTCATGGGTCGGCCATGACATACCAAATGCTTGCTCTGGTATTTGAAACACAAGTTCAAAGTGTGGTACCTTATCTGGAATCTTTCCATCAAATACCGTCTGTAATCTAGTTCTACCGTTCATAAGGTCCCCCTACGATTCCTGCATTATAATCATCTACAATTTTACCGACAGTTTTGACCCGTTCGATGTTGCCTGTTGATGAAATTTCGTCTGATATTCCCAGGACCAGCTTGCCCTTGAAGAGACGAATAAGCTCTTCCGTCTGCTTAATTAATTCTTCTTCTGGGTACCTGTTATCAAATAAGATGGCTGCAATACCGTCTATCAGATAAATATCATCTCCCAAGGCTTCTTTAACTTCTTCAATGCTAACATCTCCTTGAGGTTTTGGTGTGATAGCCTCAATGCCATCAAGACCACAGGTCTTAGCAAAAGGCAGCAGTGATTTGGTATCACCATCCCAATGAGAATAGACAAACTTACCAGCACGGTGCAACTGGTCGCATCGCTTGATATAACTTGGCTGAACATACTTCTCAAAATAATAGGGAGGTAATGTACCACCATGAAGATTGTCACCAAAGTTAATGATGTCAATTGGCGACTCATTGATGACGTCAATCATTCGACTGTGGTTGTCATCGACCGCTTCAAAATACCTTTCAATGTCTTCTGCGTAGTCCATCAAACCATAAACTGCCTGTTCAACCCCCATGACATCAATGTAAAGGTGCTGGATGTTCACCCTTGGCATATAGATAGTTGGCGCACCTAGGTTGCCCCACGCCTTCATTGTTGCATCAAAGTGATCCTGGTTCCATGCCCAGCTGCTGTTTTCTGCCACGTAGGTCAGTACTTTTATGTCCTCTTTATTCTCAGCCCACCATTTTCTTGTGATATGCTGTGGACTTGTAGGCGTTTGCTCTATTACCATGGTAACTGTACCAATGGGGGTTTCTATTTTATGTTCTGTCAAACAATCACTTAATGCTTTAACAGAACGTTTGATGCTGGGCGTGTCAACATTGACAAAACTGCCATTGTAATCATAAATCCTAGCAGAACATCCAAGCTCTCTGTAAATCTCCGGCTTAGTCATACCTTCATAAGGTTCCGGTAATTTTTCTCCGGCAAACTGTTTATCAGTCAACCAACACTGAATTCTAGGCTGCCATATAACTTGTCCCTGTGCGCGACCAAAGACAACATCTTCATGAAGTTTGGCTAAATCAAGATTTCTGTGATCTGTACTTCTACTCATTGTGTATCCTCCAAGCTATTAGCTTTTTTGTAAAGCGACTCAAATTATAGGCATTGTATTTCAATACTGTGTTCAATGACTTTCTTCTCTCCTGTCTTAAATGAAACACAGGTATTAACACCCTTATCTGTCAGTGAATTTCTACTGTTGCATATTGGAACACCAAGATCAAATGAGGAGGTAATTGGCTCGATACCAAGGCAAAGGTTTCTTCCATTCCAAGGTTCTTCCGTGCGCCCCTTATTACTTATCCATAGAAGGCAACTTGATAAAACACTGACATCCCATCGTAAAATGACTCGGTATTTTTCCTCGTGATTTTCCAGTACGAACTTACCTTCTTTTACATTACATAACATGATGACCTCTTCAAATTCCTCCTCCTTAGGAAGCATTGAAACATCCATTTCGCCACCGCTTTTAAGAGGCGCTTCATCTAGATGGGCAAACACCTCATCATGTTTAAAGATAGAACTTTCATCCACCCTTTCAGGATAAGTTTTTATGAACGCACATTCAGGTGGTAATAAGTGCATTGTATTCCGTTGACTAGGCAATCTGAATATGGGGTGCAAACCAATTGGTAAGGAACCATCTACATGAACTTCGATTAAGTCTTTGAAATGCATAATCGGCTCGGTCTCATGACAGGATAGGGTTCTCTCCACACGCTTTACAATTGAATGGTCATAGGTCAAATCCAACGTCACTGATGTATTGTCTTTACTGACTTGCTTCCATAGACCGTTTGCAGAGTATCCATGAAGGTAAACTTCATCTGGCTCACCCTCTTTCTTCTCGTAGATACCAAAAGGGACACAGAGAAAATCACCTTGTAAATGACTTAGAAAATCATCTTTATCACGATCGAGCCAAGGTGCCTGATACAGAGGTTGTACACTCCGACCACTTAGATTAAATTCACCTGTCGTCATGCTTCCAAATGTATCAATGGTCGCTTTCACATATTCTGACTCTATCTTAAGGATGTTACTCATCTCTAATCCCCCTAACCTATCTTTTGATATTCAAGTTCCACAAGCAGGTCAATAAATGGTATACCCTTAAGCAAGTCATTGTAGTCACCTACAACTGCATTCATCAACCAATCTTTTTCATCAATGCAAAAAGTATCTGCTATTACTGTCTCAATACCTTGGTCTTTAACACGCTCTTTCAATCCAGATAAGGCTGCGTCCTCTGCATCCTCGAATAAAAGAGCTGCTCCAACCCCAAAGGAGATGTAGACTGGGTATACACCTTGATCCAAGCAGCATTTTGCTGCACCAATCAAACGGTCATTCGTTCTCAGCTTTCTGATTGGGTCCTTGCCAACCCTGGCTATTGTATCTCCAAGGTAAGGATTGGCAAAACGGTATAATAGATCATCTACATGTTGTAATAAGCCGTCAAGTGGCTGATCGTATTTCCTTGCCAAAGCGATAGCCGACTCCTGCATGGCCTTTAGAACAATCATTTTGATGTTTGGATCTTTAATGGCTTCCCATATATAGGTATATCCACCAAGTTGACCAAGATAGGCCGTCATGGCATGGCCCATATTATGGACAAAAAGTTTCTTCTCAACATAATACTCAAAAGGACTGTAGGGCACCAATGTAGCAATATCTGGTATTTGTCCCTTAAAAGCATCTTTGTTGACTGGCAGTTGGCAATAGGGTTCAACCCAAATGCTTAGAAGATTGCCGTTACTTCTTTCCTCACTCATGACTGGTACCATTCTTCCGATAGACGTCGTGACTAGACCAACATAGGCTTCTACAAGTTTCATATCATCTATATCCAGCCAATTCTTAAGTTCATTAAGCACAAAGTCGTCAGCATGAATCAAGTTCTCACATAGCAATATGTTAAGCGGCTCATAATTATTTACCAACCATCTTTGCTTTAGCCCTTTTGCAATAGCTTCCATAATATGAGGTAATACATTAACACCTACAGCTGTAGCCATAAGGTCTGCCTGCGCGATAGTTTGTGCTACTAGATCAAGATCTCTACCATCAATTGCCGACACATTCTCAACCCAAACATCTTCCTTATGTTTATTCGAGACAATCTTAATCGGGTACCTGCCTGCTTCATTCAAAGCCTCAATAACCGCCTGGTTTACATCTATAAAAACAACTTCATACCCGGCCTCATAGAATTGCTGGCCTATAAAACCTCTTCCGATATTACCGGCACCGTACATGACGGCTGTTTTCTTTTTCATCTTATACTCCTATTCAGCTACTCTTTGAATGTCTGGGTCTGTGAATATATCCGCTTCATCTCTACTCCTAGTGGAAAACTCAGAAATGACAGCACCTTTGTCACCGGCTTGGAACCAATGTTTGGTGTTAGGCATTAAAGTATATTGCTCACCTTCATTCAGCTCAATCTCGTGAAATACGGTATATGTGTTTTCCCTACCTTTGGGTAACGTCGCTTTAATATTTGCTACTGCCTCCCCTTCAACATAAAGGAATACTTTGCCGTAGCGACATCTAAAGGTTTCTTCTTTCCCCTCCATACCGTCAATATTCGGATGTCTATGTTCCGGACATGTCTGATAAGGAAACAAGACCAATTCCTTGGCACAGCATCTTTCTGTATTCACATAGGTGACAATCTCAAGACCTGTCTCCTCCAACTCACCCAATCCGAAATCTGCAATTTCTAAGGCTTTTTTTTCTTGCTCTCTAATAATGATCCCAGCTTTATCAAAATAATCCAATGCTTTTACTTTTGCTTGTTCATACGTCAGTTGACTCATAACCCTACCTCCTGAAAGTTTGCTCTACTTTTCATAAATGTTGTCACCGTTTCATAATCTTTGATACCGACTGATGCACCAACCTCCATAACACAGTGAGCACCAACCGCATTACCTAGTCTTCCACATTCTTCAAGGGTCAGACCTCTTGATAATCCACTTAAAAATCCAGCACAGAAGGAATCCCCTGCTCCTGTGGTATCTTTAACATCAATGCCTGTATATACAGGAATCTTGTAAGTCTCTCCGTCAGCTGTCTTGATATAACAACCGTCGCTACCCACTTTAATGACCACCACTTTGATGCCGTAAGTCAAGAATGCATCTGCAATATCCTCAAGTTCTGTCATACCGCTTAACTGAACCGCCTCTTCATAACTTGGCATAAAATAATCCAGGTATGACAAACATGGCTCGAGGGTTGTCATCCACTTCCCTGTAGCATCCCATGCTGTATCAAGAGCTGTCACTTTACCAAGCGCCTGTGATTTCTTAAGGAACTTCGCACATTCTTCACCATCAAACTTTGGCATCAACAAACTACCTGCGACAAAAACAATTTTTGAGGCTTTGATAATGTCATAATCAATATCTGCCTCAACAAAATCGCCGTTAGAACCAAAACTATGCAAGAAAGACCGTTCGCCATCCGACTCAAGAAAGGCAACAGAGGCCGAGGTACCGGCAGTCTCGCTGTACGCTAAACCGTCTGTGTTGACACCAGCTGCATCTAATTGGCTCTTTAAGAATTCACCAAATCCATCTCTGCCCACCTTGCCTACAATAGCCACACTCTGACCTATCTTTGCCATATCCACTGCCGTATTGGTTGCACACCCACCGGTAAACAGGTTGAGCTGATCTACCAGTGCCAATTTCCCTCGATCAGGCATCTCATCAACTGTTCGGGCGATTATATCTGCTACTAAAATACCTACACAAGCTACATCATACATACTTATTCTCCTTTAGTATATTAATTTTACTATTAATAGAATATCATGCCTATAAACATAAGGCAATAGTATATTAAATTTACCATCAAGCTTATAGCTCTTGAAATAGTACCAAATTAATAGTATGATGACATAGACTTTACTAATAGATATGATTTTTAAGGAGACTTTACATGAAACACCCAAACAAGGGATCTAACAGCAAAAAAACAAAAGAGCTGAACCGAACGCTCATATTAAAGCTCATCAGCACCACAGGTCCTATATCCAGAATAGAACTTTCAAGAAAAACAGGACTAAGCAAAATGTCCGTTACCAATATAGTCAACGAGCTTATAGATGGTCATATCATATCGGAACTTAAAGAAGCGCCAAAAGACTATGTTCAGGAAACAACGCCTGGTCGGACACCTATCTTACTTATGACGAATCCAGGGACATTATTGGCAATGGGCCTCTACATATCTAGGGATTTTTGCCAAGTAGCCATTATAGATATCGACGGCTCCATCTGTGGACAAAACAAAACAAGCTTCAATGAAGTGGAATCCCAACAATCCTTTATTTATAAAATCACAAGTGGTATTAATCATATGTTAGATGAAATGACCCTGACGCCAGACAAGCTTCTTGGCATAGGTATTGCATCGATCGGACCCTTAGATCTTCCAAGTGGCACCATACTTGAACCACCGAATTTTCACGGTCTTGTATCCATCCAGTTGGTTGAAATCCTAAAGGGCTTCTATCAATGTCCTATCTACATCAACAATGATATGAACGCCTCTGCTCTGGCTGAAAAATATTACGGCGTGGCCAAAGACAACCGCGACTTCATCTATGTGGGTATCACCAATGGTATTGGTGCTGGCATCATTACAAACAACCAACTTTTTATGGGTCATCATGGTTTCAGTGGTGAGTTTGGCCATACAACCGTTCAGATGGATGGTCCTCTCTGTGTGTGCGGTAATATGGGATGCCTTGAATTGTATGCTAATATTCCCGAAGTAGTCCGCCAGTTCATTCTTGCAGGTGACCTAGGCTTAAACAGTTCACTAACAAGCCCACCAACTTGGCCTGACATTGTAGAACACGCAAAAAAAGGCGATGAATTATGCCTTAAGCTCATTCATCGCCTTGCTAATTATGTTGGTATTGGTTTGATTAATCTGGCAAACTTATTCGATCCAGAAACCATCGTTTTAGGTCACGATATCGCACTCGCCAGTGATTTGATACTGCCCTATTTAAATGACGAGGTCAACAAGCGTACTTTCAGTTCCGATCATACCCACATCAAAATATGTGTTTCAAAATTTATTGACCGCACGCCAATCATAGGGTCTGCTGCCCTTGTTTTTGATGCTTTGTATGAAGGAGATATAGATCTTTAGAAAATGTCAGGATTAACCTTATTATCTTCATAAATAAGCCCTTTTACTCATAAATTAATTTGTTCACACCTCACAACAAACCTAAATTTATTGAGATGCCACTCCTTATTCATCAGTAAGTGAGACACATTGTCTTTGATTTAATCCTAATACATAAGTCCATTTTGTCATAATTTCATGATGAGATAATCTGTTCACAGATTGTTAATAGGTCTAATGGTCTAAAAAACCTTGATTTTTCCCAGGATTCATGTAAAATGTAATATGTAGCATAATCATAACATGCTACACATATATTATAAGAGTAGGGTGATTATATGGCAAACATTGATTTATTTAAGCAGTATGTTGTTGATAAAACAACACCAATTCCATTGTATTTTCAATTTAAGAATATCCTTCTTAATATGATGAAAAATGGAGAACTCCAACCAGGTGATATGATACCTACGGAATTTGAATTATGCGACATTTTTGGTATTAGTCGTACAACAATTCGTCAAGCTTTAACAGAGTTGGTGAATGAGAGTAAGTTCCACCGTGTAAAAGGTAGAGGAACCTTTGTAGCTCAAAACAAAATCACACAAGACTTCATACGTAAAATCGAGAGTTACAACGCTGAAATGATTCGTAAGGGTTACACACCAGGGTCTGAAGTACTAGACCTTAAAGTGATTCCTTCAAATACAGAAGTTTCAGCAGCGCTACGAATTTCTGCTAACACAGATGTCATTAGACTTAAACGTCTAAGATATGCTGATGGACAGCCTATCGTTATTACACAAACATACTTACCTTATTCTTTCTGTAAACATATTTTGGATTATGACATGGGGCAAGAATCATTATATAAAATATTGTCACAAAATGTGAACACGAAGATCTATCGCGTCGTTCGTAACATCGAAGCGGTAATTCCAACCAAAGAAGACTGCGAACTGCTGGACATTACAAAAACAACAGCAATTCAGTTATTCCACTACACTGGTTACAACAAATTCGACACACCAGTTGAATACACAATCTCCAGATACAGAGGAGATAAGAACATCTTTACGATTGAACAATTTCACGAGTAAAGTCCTTGTATGAGTAAAGACTAAGCGTTAAAAGACGGGTGACCGTCTTTTTTGCTGTTAACAAATATATAGCCGCAGAAAAAACAGAATACGCAGAAAGTAAATTTAAAGATATTTAATACAATCTATGACCCCATATTAATATTAGGCTAGCAATCGCTATTTATCGTTACTTTTTTGCGATTTTGCGTTTTCTGCGGCTTAATGTTTTCATTTCTCCCATTAAAAAAGCTCTGACAACTGTCAGAGCTTCATTTTACATCTATTATTGTTTTTTCAACCATGCCACAAGTAACTTCATTGTTTGTTCCAAAGAACTTTTATGGGTCCGCTCTAGACTGTGTGAAGCATGGATGCCTGGACCTATTAGGGCTGCCCTTATATTGGCACCAGCGTGGAGTGCAGCTGAGGCATCTGATCCATAACTTGGATAAACATCAAGTGCGTAGCTTAGGTCTTCTTCTTTGGCAGTTTCCAAAAGCTCATTAACCATATCATAATCATATGGACCTGAGGAGTCTTTTACACAGATAGAAACATCTTTCTCAGTACAACTTAAATCGTCTCCAATAGCTCCCATATCGATAGCCAGTAAAGTTCTAATATCTTCTGGCAAATAAGATGATCCATGACCCACTTCCTCATAAGTGGAGAAAATCACTTTTAGATCATATGGTAAAGCTTCATTCTTAAGGTGGTCAAGTAGACCAAGTAATATAGCAGCGCCAGCCTTATTGTCTAAATGTCTCGATTTGATATAACCAGCCTCAGTTAACTGAAACTTAGGATCAAAACCAATAAAGTTCCCAACTTCAATACCTAACTTCTCTACATCTTCTTTATTCTTAACATCTTCATCAATTCGTACAGACATGTTTTCTTCCTTAAGCTCAAAGTCTCTTGCTTTGGTATAAACATGAACGGAAGGTTGTTTAGATAAAATCGTTCCTGTAATGGCCTTACCATCTCTTGTATATATATGGCAATAGTCTCCATTCACTGTGGACATCATGTAACCACCAATACTGGTCATTCTTAATGTGCCATCACTGTTAATGGACCTAACCATGGCCCCTAATGTATCAAGGTGGGCAGCAATAGCAATGCCTTTACCAGCTTCATTGCCTGGTATTGTTACATAAATGCCACCCTTCTCTGTTTTAGTGATTTCAAAACCTAGTCTATTTATTTCTTCTTCAACGTACTTAACAATATTATTGCAAAAGCCACTTGGGCTATGTATGTTGACCAAGGCTTCTATTTGTTTAACAACGTATTCTATGTTCATGATTTTCTCCTACTCAGGTTTTTCTTGTAGTAATAGTAATTCAGACATATCTTTCCAGTTGCTAATAGCTCTGTCTTTGTTATAGACCGTTGCTAAATATGTCCCATAAGTCGTACCTTCAACTTTAAAAACGTACTCTTTATCATTGTTAAGTTTAAAAGCTATGTATTTTGATCCATCATATGAACTATAAATAATCTCAGTTGCGCTTTTACTTGAGATAACACCTATATCATAAAGCTCATCAATTATTGTGTCATGAGTTGAGTCAGGAATACGTTCAAAGCTAATGTTCTCAATCTCTCTTGTTGCTGTTTCAACATTAAATTCAGGATGATTGGTAATCAGGCTAGCGACTACTTTGACATTCTCATCTAAGACTTCCATAGTTCCATTGTCATAGATAGCCATACTCCAATAATCTTGTGGGTTGGCACTTGTTGATATTACTGCAAAGGTAGATTGACCATCTGATTTCATATATCTAACAAATACTTCTTCAACTTCAAAATAAGTTTTAATGAACGCTGTCACCTTGTCCCAAAGTTCAGAATCTGTTACATAGTCTGGCTTAACAAAATCATGTGCACCCATTAGGGTCTCATACTGGTCAGCCCTAACCACTTCATATGCATTAATTGATCGAATGTAATAGGTCTCATCATCAATTCTATATGCAACCTTAAAAGCTTCATCGTATATGAAGGTCATCTCATCAACGATAGACGGTTCAATGTCTAACTCATATATGTCCACTAACTCTTTAATGGTAAGGGTATTCATAGCCTCTAAATCATAAGGTTTCCCTTGATTAAAAGCCAAAATCTTCTCAACAAAGTAGTCATCTAAAGCACCAAATACCATTGCAATAAGTGGATCTATTGCTTGGCCTTTAAAGGCTTTTCTTTCCATATTAATGGTTGTTTCATTAATGGTAATATTGTAGCCCTCCAACATAGCAAGCAGACCACTGGTGTCATAACCTTCAGTTAAAAGTATCAGGTCATTGATGATGTGTTTGTTGCCTCTTAAGTCATTAACAAGATGCTCAATTTGCTCATGTTCTAGGGGGTATATTTGCTCAAGAATCTTTATGACCACTTCAGTTCTTTCTGGACTGTAAGTCTTGTAGTAGTCTAGTAAATCCGGATTTATAGCTTCCCTAAGTTTCTTTACCTCATTGGAAATTGCCACTTCATCCACCTTAAAAGAAAGGACCATCACATCCTCGACTATCTCCATACCAACAAGAGACAAATCATCTTGTATATCGTAGTTCCGAATGAATAGTTGTTGTTCTTTAATACGTTCAAGGTCAATCAAAGATTCAATTCCTTGAATCATAAATGTTGGTAAAGACCATCCTAGTTTACTGATTTTCATGGATGATAAGTTGCCAGTGATGACTTCATCGTCCTTAGTCCAATCAATGGTATATGATACAGGAAGATAAAAACCGAAGTAAGTCAAATCCATATTCACTTTTTTGTCTCTACCGCTATAGGTTATTGATTCCAAATTCAGATCAGTAGTTTCTAGTGAATCTTTCATTAATCGATTTAGTTCATAAGCTATTACATCTTCGGGTATACCTACAACAAAACCATCTTCAGTATAAGATAAGTCCCTTTTCTTACTTTCAAGATAAGTAGCAGGAGATTGAAAATTCTGCCTCTCATCGAAAGTAGTGAATTGTAGTAAACCTACAATTATGCTTGTTATAATAAGCACAATGAATAAACCGATGACAATGGCTTTCGCCATTGTCATCCAAAGTTTTGGTTTCTTTTCAATGATTTTATCAACTTTAGATTGCTTTTCTTCAGTCATACAAGTCCTTCCTCAGTTGAGTCAATATTACATTATATTTCTAGGTTGCCAACAGTTCTTGGGAATGAAACAACGTCTCTTATGTTACTCATACCTGTCATGTACATAATCATACGTTCAAAACCAAGACCAAATCCTGCATGTCTTGTTCCACCGTATTTTCTAAGGTCTAAATACCACCAGTAATCTTCTTCGTTAAGTCCCATCTCTTCCATTCTAGCAAGTAAAACATCAAGGTTATCTTCTCTTTGACTTCCACCAATGATTTCACCAACACCTGGAACCAATAAGTCCATAGCCGCAACTGTCTTGTTATCATCATTTAACTTCATGTAGAAGGCTTTAATATCTTTAGGATAATCAATAACAAATACAGGCTTTTTGTAAACCTCTTCTGTTAAATAGCGCTCATGTTCTGTTTGAAGGTCATGGCCCCACTCAACAGGGAACTCAAAGTCTTTACCACTCTTTTGAAGTAATTCAACAGCCTCTGTATAAGTAACACGTGCAAAATCACTCTTAACAACGTTATCAAGTCGCTCTGATATGCCTTTATCAATAAACTTGTTAAAGAAAGCCATTTCTTCTGGAGCATGTTCTCTAACATATTTGATGACATACTTAATCATCTCTTCTGCCACTTCCATATCATCATTTAAGTCAGCAAAAGCCATCTCAGGCTCAATCATCCAGAACTCAGCAGCATGACGAGGTGTGTTAGAATTCTCAGCCCTAAAAGTAGGTCCAAATGTATAAACATTTCTAAAGGCCATAGCGTAAGTCTCAACATTCAATTGTCCACTAACTGTTAAGTTTGCTTCCGTTGCAAAGAAGTCTTCGTGGTAATCAATCTCACCCTCTTCAGTAAGTGGTGGGTTTGTTGGAGGTAAGGTTGTGACTCTAAACATTTCCCCTGCACCTTCACAGTCAGATCCAGTTACGATTGGTGTATGAACATAAACAAATCCTTTTTCTACAAAAAATTGGTGAATGGCAAAAGCAGTTAGGGATCTTACTCTAAATACCGCTGAAAAAGTGTTAGTTCTTGGTCTAAGGTGGGCTATGGTTCTTAGGAATTCAAAACCATGTCTTTTCTTTTGAAGTGGGTAATCACTTGCTGACTCACCTTCAATTTCAATGACAGATGCTTGAATCTCAAATGGTTGTTTTGCCTCTGGTGTTGCTACCAAAGTTCCAGTCACAATAACAGCCGCACCAACGTTGGTCTTTGATAAATCTTTATAGTTCTCAAGCTCATTGTTCATAACAACTTGAATGGTCTTAAAACATGTTCCGTCATTAAGGACCATAAATCCAAATGCATTTGAAGCACGGACACTTCTAACCCATCCAGCTATTTTAATCTCTTTGTCCATATATTGATCTGGTTGATCAAAAATATGTTTCACTTCAACAAACTTCATAGTATTCTCCTTTAAATACGACGGCCTGGCCGACGTTTTAATTATTCTATCGTTATTATAACACAGTTTATTTTGATATGTAATCCTTTATAGGCCCTAAGATTATGGTATTTTGGGGTATTTGACATCAATTAATCAATTTTCGTCAAAATATTTTTAACGCTATAGAATTCACCCCACAATTTTGCTATAATGGAGTCAATATAACCGTGAGGTCTATTACCTCAGACGAAAGGAACCTTAATTATGATGGATCAAAGGATTAAACAATTAGCAAAGAACCTTGTGACTTACTCATGTGACGTACAAGCAGGTGAGAAAGTCCTTATTGAATATGCAGGAGAGCCAACTAAACCTCTTGCCAAAGCAATCGTTCGAGAAGTAATTGCAGCTGGAGGTTTCCCATATCTTCAATTTACAGATCGCAGTATGCTTAGAGAACAACTTATGGGTGCAACAGAAGAATCATTAAAACTCCAAGCAACATGGGAAGCAGAACGTATGAAGGCTATGGACTGTTACATTGGTTTCAGTGGTGCTGGCAATGTCAACGAACTTAGTGATGTCCCAACAGAGAAAATGAACTTGTGGCAACAACATATATTCAGAGAGATTCATGGCAAAATAAGAATCAATACCACTAAATGGTGTGTTCTAAGATACCCTAGTGAAGGTATGGCTCAGCTAGCAAACATGAGCACTGAAGCTTTTGAAGACTTCTATTTTGATGTATGTACTTTGGATTATGCTAAGATGGGCAATGCAATGGATGCTCTTGTAGAACTTATGGAAAAAACAGATAAGGTTCAGATTAAAGGACCAGGTACGGATTTAACCTTCTCAATCAAAGGTTTACCAGCTATTAAATGTGCTGGTCAGGTTAACATCCCAGACGGCGAGGTTTTCTCTGCACCAGTGAAGGATTCAGTTAATGGTACACTCTCTTATAACGCACCTGCTGTATACCAAGGCTTCACTTATGAGAACATCAAACTTACATTCAAAGATGGTAAAATTATTGAAGCAACCGCCAATGATACTGAAAAAATCAACGGCGTCTTTGATACAGATGAAGGTGCTAGATACGTTGGTGAGTTTGCCATTGGTGTTAACCCATATGTGACAGTACCAATGAAAGATACCTTGTTTGATGAAAAAATCATGGGAAGTTTCCACTTTACACCTGGTAACGCTTATGATGAATGTGATAATGGTAACAAATCTGCAGTACACTGGGATCTAGTATGTATGCAGACAGCTGAAAACGGTGGTGGCGAAATGTACTTTGACGATGTTCTAATTCGTAAAGATGGTATTTTTGTTGTTGATGAATTGTTGCCATTGAACCCAGAAAATCTTAAATAATCAGGTTTTCCTCACATAAGACAAAATAAGAGGTAGGTCCAGATTTCAATGGACCTACCTTATTTTGCAATTATTTTCACAATTACTAACTCCGGTGGGTTATAGAACCTCGCCACCCTTGTTGATTCTTTGGCCAAGCCCCTACTCACTATAAGGGTCTGATTGTCAAACTCATACTGGCCACCTGCATACTTTGGAAAGAGGCCTTGATTAGGGGCTAATAGACCATTAAGTAAACCAGGAATTCGCCATTGTCCCCCATGGGCATGTCCAGCTATGACCATATCAAAGTCGTAGTTCAGGTAGTCTTCCACTTTTTCTGGTCGATGTGAGAGTAGTACATTAAAAGAAGTCTCCTGAATTTGACTACCTACATTTTCCAGTTGTTTCACCCATCTCTTATCACCGATAATTAGATCATCTATACCTGATATGATGATTGACTGTCCCCCAACATCTAACTCAATTGACTCTCCTTCAAGGACGTCTATACCAAAACTTCTAACAATATCCTTGGTCGCCTTAAAATCTTCAGTCCAGTACTCATGATTACCACTGACATAGTAAGACGGGTACAAGTCCTGAATACCTTGAAAGAATTCCAAAGCTGGATGAATGGGTAGTCGATCATCAATAATATCCCCAACCAACACAAGTACATCTGGTGAAGCCGCTTCAATTGCTTCCAACAACTGCTCCTGATTCTGGCCATAGGAACAACTATGAAGGTCAGCTATAACGGCAAGGGTAATATTTTCAGACACTTCATCACTATCAATGGTATAAACAACCGTAACAAGCTCATTCTTTAGACCCACTAAGATATAAATGACTACACATAATATAGATACTAATAGGAACATTCTTCTCAATTTCATTCTAGCCCTAATGCCTCAATGGCTTTTACAGCCTTTCTATGTCGATAGTTATATTCAAAGAACCATCGCTTTTGATCCTCTCTCATAATCCTTCTAACTGTAGATTTATATGGGTCGTATCGATATTCATCATCATACTCTATTGTATTATCTGCTATAAATGCCAACACCCTAGGTACTGCATCTTCAGATAACTCAAACAAATAGTACTTATCAATATCACCCGTTTCCTCGTATCTCTCAATGTTATTTTCTACAATAATCAAGTCTACATTTACGTAACTCACCACTAAAAAATATAACAATCCTATGACCATAGCAACTTCGATCACTCTGAATTTTGGTTTCCAGATACTTAGGGTGATAAAACACATAAATACCACCATATAAGCAAGGATTAGATACACATAAAGTCTTAGTTGTGTATAACCATAAGTTGACTCATATAAGTACATCTTAAATATGGATGATGCAATCATGATGTATGTACAAGCCACTGTAATGGTCAAACCAATTTTGTTAAGTAAATGTGGCAGAGTAAACTTATTGATTGTTAGGATTCCGATTGTATTTAACACACTAAGTGTCACAAGTTCAAAGAAACCTCTTCTAGCGTATGTGGCATAATCATAATTCTCAAGTAGTGGTGTTGGTGCTTCAAAAAAGAGGTATTTGATCTGAATATAAGCAAATAAGAGATACAGTAAGTTAAGCAATACTAAAACCGTCCCAGAAATGGTTGGTGGAATCACTGCCACTTTCAAGTCCTCTTTAATAAGAACTTCTTTGGTCTTTTGTCTGGCCATATAGAGACTAAGACCATAGACCATTGGTGTTACTGTTAAGAAAACAAATAATCGCCATAGCCACTTGCCAAAACCATCTAATTCAAGATTTTCAAATAGATCACTGGCCATTTGCCCCATGATAACATCAGCACTTATAAGGAGTGCACCAGCAACAAAGAGAAGTGGTAAAGCTATAAGTACACCAATCAGGACTTGCTTAACTTGTTTATGTTTCTCAGATGCCAAGTTACCACCATGTTGAAAGTAGCTAAACATCTTACCTATACTACCAAAAGTCATCTCAAAGCTAGCGAGTAACCATTTAGGCCACCTAAACTCTAATTCACAAATCGTTAAGCTTAGCCACAAAATCGTTAAAATGAAGCCTGCCCAAAAACGTACAACAGTAACAGTCGTTACAGCAAATACAGGACTAAGCGCTAACATATAAGAAGAAATGACTATAAATTTCTTATCTATTGGCAAGTCTGCTCTTTTTCTGTAGTGGTAGATCATAGCAACACTTAAGAGTGTCATCAGAAGCACTGAAATACCAAAATAGCGACTGACATACATTAGGTTAAAAAGCAGGCCAAATAGGGTTGCTAATATCCATGTTAAACTCATGACTTCTCCTCCTCATAGACAAGTATATCTCCCGGTTGACACTCTAACACCTCACAAATACGTTCAAGTGTTGAGAATCTAATCGCTTTCGCTTTATTATTTTTTAATATGGAAAGGTTAGCGTTTGATATGCCAACCTCTTTTGCCAAATCCCCTAGACCAATTTTTCTTTTGGCCATCATGACATCAAGATTTACAACAATGTGCATGTGACACCTCCTATATGGTCAGGTCATTCTCAAGTTTATAGTTAACTGCTTCTTCAAACACATCACCAAGTACAAAGCAAAACAGGGCTGCCAAGAAAAAGACAAAGATGACAACGAGGGTTAAAAACGTCAGGAAAAAGAAAGCTTTTGTAACAAAAACTAAACCAATAAATAAGGCACAACTTCCAATCCTCTTTAAACTTGTGACGTTTCTCATGATGAATGGTGTGTTGTTCACAACTGAGTTAAAAATGCGTCTAAGTTCATATAAGACAATAAGGGCTAATATCCCGCTTACATAAAGAACCGCTAGAAAATAGTTTCTTATTAATATTGTCCCAGTCACAGCAAAAGCATAATCTAAGTAACCACTAACCAACCAAGGCAATGTCACAAGGCTAATCACTGCCACCACCATCAAAAATATCATCATGTAACTTAAGGACTTCGGCAACCATTTCTTCCTCATTATGCCACCTCACTTTTAAATTTATTTATTACAAATAGAATCATGTTAAGCATAAACCATATCAGCCCAATCAAAGTCAGCAATGATCCAATAGCCACCAAATAGAATGGTTCTACCAAAGTACCATCTGCTAATACCTCTGATCCAATTATGTTATATACAATCCTACATATCAGAGCACATAATATCAAAACTGCAGGTCCCATCATCTTTTTCATTCTTATCTCCTTGTATAATGAACACCTAGTAAATTCTAAGTATTCATTTATTTTGTATTTACTTATAATGAACTTAGGCGCTGTGGCTTAGTTTTATCTCCTATAGCAGCATAGCTGACTAGTTCGTAAAGGCTCTAACCATAGCTCTATGTTCATTTGTTGATTAGTTAGATAACGCTAGACGTTTTATTTAGGGCAAGGATACATTCAACATAGAGATCTATGGAAACATAGCGTACTCATTTTTATTAAGGAGTTGTTCTTATGCTTTATGTTGGTATCGACGTTGCCAAAAACAAACACGATTTCTGTATCATTGATTCTGATGGTGTTATTCATTTTCATCACCAAACGATCTCTAACTCTTTGGATGGCTTTAAGTTCTTAGTTTCATCCATCCGGTCTGCCTTGTCTGAATCTGATAGTTTATATGCAAAAATAGGACTTGAATCAACGGGTCACTACAGCATTAACATTACAAACTATCTGCAACATTCAGGCTTTGAGATCATCACTCTCAATCCTTTGTCTACAAGTCTCTTCAGAAAAGCTCACACGCTTAGAAAGACTAAAACAGATAAAACCGACGCTATGGTCATTGCAACAATGCTTATTACCGATGATTCTAAGTCCTATTCTCCTATATCTTATCAGATTCAAGAACTAAAATCATTAACTAGGCATCGTTATCGTCTTGTTGGCTATCGTTCAAAACTCAAGCTTTCTATGAGTCGGTTGGTTGATATCATTTTTCCTGAGCTTCCTTCTGCTGTTTGGTCTATTCATCAAGCTTCTGTTCTTGCTTTTCTTACAGCATTTCCTCATCCTAAAGCTCTTTCAGTAGCTCACTTGACCAAACTTACAAACCTGCTTAAAAAAGCTTCTAGAGGTAAGTATTCAAAGGATAAAGCCCAGGAGCTTAAAACTCTTGCTTCTTCTTCCATTGGTTTATCCAACGATGCTTTAGCTTTTGAACTTAGGCAAAACATTCGTTTAATCCAAAACGTTCAAGAAGAAATCAAACTTCTGGATCAGCGAATTAAAGAAATACTCCAATCGTTGGATACACCTATTTTAAGTATCCCTGGTATCTCCTTTACCTTAGCTGCAATCATCATAAGTGAAATTGGTGATATCACTAGATTTTCATCTCCAGCCAAGCTTCTAGCTTATGCCGGTATGGAACCTTCTACTTATCAGTCAGGTAATTTTCGCGCTTCTAGTACACCAATGGTTAAGCGTGGCTCAACTTATTTACGTTGGGCCATCATGCAAGCTGCACGACTGGTTGCCATGAAAGATTCAACTTTTTCCTCATATATGAAGAAAAAGACAAGTGAGGGAAAGCACTATTATGTCGCTCTTAGTCATACTGGCAAAAAACTAATTCGTGTAATCTTTTACTTATTAAAAAATAATCAACAATTCGCACCACAAGCTTAAATCAATTCCAGCATCTGAAGATGCTTTATTTGCTATGCTTATTTATTACGAAAATGACTTTCCG
>PPCM01000193.1_pt1 | contig 82719 bp, 46 predicted proteins | sample 1555541 | NCBI WGS metagenome assembly PPCM01 (sample SAMN05284479, study PRJNA326546) | Marine sediment metagenome, whole genome shotgun sequencing project. | isolation source: marine sediment | place: Germany: Wadden Sea | collected 2012-09-05 | reverse complement strand
CATAGATTGTCGCTCCAGAAAGGAGGTATTCCAGCCACACCTTCCGGTACGGCTACCTTGTTACGACTTAGCCCCAGTTACCAGTTTTACCCTAGGCCGATCCTTACGGTTACGGACTTTAGGTACCCCCAGCTTCCATGGCTTGACGGGCGGTGTGTACAAGGCCCGGGAACGTATTCACCGCATCATGGCTGATATGCGATTACTAGCGATTCCAGCTTCACGGAGTCGAGTTGCAGACTCCGATCCGAACTAAGACCGAATTTCGAGATTGGCATCCTGTCACCAGGTAGCTACCCTCTGTTCCGGCCATTGTAGCACGTGTGTAGCCCTGGACATAAGGGCCGTGCTGATTTGACGTCATCCCCACCTTCCTCTCGGTTTACACCGGCAGTTTCACCAGAGTCCCCACCTTTACGTGATGGCAACTGGCGATGAGGGTTGCGCTCGTTATGGGACTTAACCCGACACCTCACGGCACGAGCTGACGACAACCATGCAGCACCTTGTAAAGAGTTCCGAAGAAAATATCTGTTTCCAAATAATGCACTCTACATTTAAGCCCAGGTAAGGTTCCTCGCGTATCATCGAATTAAACCACATGCTCCACCGCTTGTGCGGGCCCCCGTCAATTCCTTTGAGTTTCAACCTTGCGATCGTACTCCCCAGGTGGTTCACTTATCACTTTCGCTTAGTCACTGACTGTGTATCGCCAACAACGAGTGAACATCGTTTACGGCGTGGACTACCAGGGTATCTAATCCTGTTCGCTACCCACGCTTTCGTGCATCAGCGTCAGAAACAGCTTAGTAAGCTGCCTTCGCTATCGGTGTTCTATGTCATATCTAAGCATTTCACCGCTACATGACATATTCCGCCTACTTCATCTGTTCTCAAGTCTACCAGTATCAATGGCAGTTTCGCGGTTGAGCCGCAAGATTTCACCACTGACTTAATAAACCGCCTACGCACCCTTTAAACCCAATAAATCCGGATAACGCTTGCACCCTCCGTATTACCGCGGCTGCTGGCACGGAGTTAGCCGGTGCTTATTCATATACTACCGTCAGCTATCTACACGTAGATAGGTTTCTTGGTATATAAAAGTAGTTTACAACCCATAAGGCCGTCTTCCTACACGCGGGATGGCTGGTTCAGACTTCCATCCATTGACCAATATTCCTCACTGCTGCCTCCCGTAGGAGTCTGGTCCGTGTCTCAGTACCAGTGTGGGGGATCACCCTCTCAGGACCCCTAGACATCGCTGACTTGGTAAGCCGTTACCTTACCAACTATCTAATGTCACGCATGCCCATCTTATACCACCGGAGTTTTAATTGTTAATCCATGCGGATCTACAATCCCATGAGGCATTAATCCGAATTTCTTCGGGCTATTCCTCTGTATAAGGTAGGTTGCATACGCGTTACGCACCCGTGCGCCGGTCGTCAGCGGAAGCAAGCTTCCCTGTTACCCCTCGACTTGCATGTGTTAAGCCTCCCGCTAGCGTTCATCCTGAGCCAGGATCAAACTCTTCGTACTAATAAGTTTTAAATGTTTTTCCCGACTCTCTATCGTTTTATTTCAATTCAAAAGAATTTCCTAAACGGATATTTGCTACATAACCTAACTTCAGTATATCAATGTACTCTTGTACTTCTTATTTTGTTTCCGTTCAACCTGTCGTTGAATCGGGAGTGCAAAGGTAAAAATGTTTTCGTTATCTCCAACATTTTGTGAAAAAAAATTTTCTTTTTTTTCTGAAGACTTTCGTTGGTTTTGCTTGTCTTTGCAAGCTTATCAACTCTGCTTCCCTTACCCCTGTCAATCTTTCAAAACACTCTCGCTAAATGCGGATGCAAAAGTAGTCAATTTTTCGTTCCGTCCAAGCCTTTTTGAAAATTAATTTTAATCTTAATTTTTCAAGCCTTTTCTGTCTCTACAAGCTTCACTATTCCACTTGTTTATTAACCTTTCCTTCTGCATGATCTCAATGAACTTCCGCTCTTAAGCGGCTGCAAAGATACGGGTAAATAATCCATCTTTACAAAAGAAAAAAGCAGAACCGTCAAAATTAGATAACCAGAACTTGAATATCAAGTGATTTGAGAATTATTTTTAATGATTTCACATAAAAGCTTTACACATCTTGTTAAATAACGATTCCAAAAAGATAATTATTTATTGATTTCACTCATCTATTATTAAATATTGGTACTTTTATTGCTCATAAGTGTTTCAGAGTTTTGATAAACGATTGAATTAAAGAATCAACTATAATAACAGTGATGAATAAATCTAAATTTAGAAGCTTATTTGTAAAAACAAGTTTTATCCTTTTTCAAATCATCCTTTTCTCATCATCAATATTTGCACAGCCAAAGGAAGGTTTTAAGCTAAAAAAGGAAAACACTTACCTGGGAGGTAATTTAGGCTTAAGCCTGGGAACTAACAGCACCTATATTGATGTATCCCCTCATGTGGGATATTACCTTAGCGACCAAATTTCAATTGGAATTGGAGCGACCTATAAATATTCCAGAGGCACACTTTTCAATTACAATTTTGGAACCGGAGTTATTATGGGTAAAGACCGCTTTACCGGACAGTATTACGGTGGGCAGATTTTCACACGTTTCCACCTACCTCAGGATTTACCCGGTTTACTATCTGGTTTATTTGCTCATGCTGAATATGAACCACTCAGATACTCGTACACTATTGAAGAATTTGATGGAAATAATAACAGTATAAACAAAAGTGATGGAACGATCTTCGTAAATAATGTGTTTATCGGTGCTGGCTTAATGCAAAACGTGGGAGTAAAAAGCAGTTCATATATTATGGTTCTGTGGAACCTGAATGAGACTTATGAGTCTCCATATGCTAATCCACTCTTCAGAGTAGGATTTACCTTTAGATTGTAAAGAAAAAGTCCTGTAAGCACACCTTACAGGACTTTTCATATTAATTCATATTCTCAAGAACTTCTATCGTAAGATCCCAGAATTTTATTACGGTATCAATTAACAATCGCTCATCAGGAGAGTGAGCACCTTTGATTGTAGGCCCGTATGAAATCATATCCATACCCGGATACTTTTCCCCTATTAATCCACACTCTAGTCCTGCATGGATAGCCAGAACTTTTGGCTCCTGATTGAATAATTCTTTATACTTAGCACTTGTTAATGCAACAACCTTTGAATTAGGATTAGGAGTCCATCCAGGGTATCCGTCAGAATGAACAACCTTTGCCCCTACCATATTAAATGTGCTGGCTATAATAGCTGCTACATTATCTTTAGCACTTTCGATTGAACTACGTTGACTGGTTGTGATCTGAATCTTTTGGTCTTCAAATTTAATTGAAGCAAGGTTTGTAGAAGTTTCAACGAAATTTTCAATATCCTGCGACATAGCAATCACCCCATGTGGGCAAGCATACAGACTATTTAGTAAGTTAGCTTGTGAAACAGCATTAAGAACCTCCGTAGGAAGTTTTGCTTCTTCACCCGCAAATTTCAAATCAGGCTCCGTAACATGTAGTTCCTCTCTATAGATGTCGTTATATTGTGCAATCTCAGCCTTAAATCCATCTACCTTTTCTGAAGGAACAACAACAGTAGCAAATGCTTCACGAGGAATTGCATTTCTTAGGTTACCACCATTAAACGCTGCAACCTTAAGCCCCATATCCTGCATAAACCACATGAATCGGTTCATCAGTTTCACAGCATTACCAAGCCCCTTGTTGATTTCATCACCTGAATGTCCACCTTTTAAACCTGTTAACTTCAAATCAAAAGCTACTGAGTTTGTAGGGCATGCTTCAGTTTGATAATCCATTTCAATTAAGGTATCGATACCACCTGCACATCCTATAAACAATTCACCATCATCTTCAGAATCAAGATTTAAGAGCACAGAACTCTTTAAGAAACCAGGTTGTAAGCCAAATGCTCCAGATAAACCAGTTTCTTCATCAATAGTAAATAAACACTCGATAGGTCCATGCTTGATATCATCAGCTTCAAGAATGGCTAACTGAGCAGCAACACCAATACCATCATCGGCTCCTAATGTTGTACCAGTAGCTTTCAACCATTCACCATCAATACGAGGTATTATCGGGTCGTTATCAAAATCATGCTCAGTATCTGAGTTTTTCTCACACACCATATCGATATGGCTCTGCAAACAAACAACAGGCATATTCTCTTTACCTGGATAAGCAGCTTTTTTAATCAAAACATTACCTACTTCATCACGTAAGGTTTCCAGATTATGTTTCTGGCCGAATTCAACTAAATAAGCAATAATTTTTTCTTCTTTTTTAGAAGGGCGAGGTATATCTAATATCTCATAGAAGTAATGAAACAACCTTTCGGGTTTCAGATTATCTAAAGTATATTCCATAATGTTTAATTTTTTTGACGAAAACAAAAATAGGGATTTTAACTAAAATCCCTACTTAAACGTATATGATGAACAAATATTTCTACGCTTTCAATAATTTAAGCTTTTCGATGGTTTCAGTTGGATTATCTGAACCAAAAACAGTGCTACCTGCCACCAATACATCTGCGCCAGAATCAACTAATTCAGGAGCATTGTCCAAAGTAACACCACCATCGATTTCAATAATAGCTTTGCTACCCGTTTCATTGATCAATGCCTTCAGACGTTTGATTTTGTTATAGGTATTTTCGATAAATTTCTGCCCACCAAAACCAGGATTAACAGACATTAATAAAACCACATCCAAATCGGTAATCACATTCTCCAAAACAGTTATTGGCGTATGTGGATTCAACACGACACCGGCTTTCATTCCCAAATCCTTAATAGCATGGATTGTACGGTGTAAATGTCGGCAAGCCTCATAATGAACAGTAAGAATATCCGCACCAGCAGCTTTAAAATCTGCCAGATAACGATCAGGATCTTCAATCATCAAATGTACATCCAAAGGTTTTTGTGTATGCTTTTTAACTGCTTTAATCACTGGAATTCCAAAGGAAATATTTGGGACAAACATTCCATCCATCACATCCAGGTGAAACCAATCAGCCTGACTGCTATTAAGCATTTCAATATCCTTAATTAAATTGGCGAAATCTGCTGAAAGCAATGACGGAGCTATTAAATGACTCATATCTGATAATTTAGTTAGCATTATTTATAAAAGAAAAAAGCGGGACAAGCCCGCCTTTTGTTATCCTAAATACGATTTTAAAATCTTACTTCTGGAAGTGTGTTTAAGTCGTCGAATCGCTTTTTCTTTGATTTGACGAACACGTTCCCGAGTCAGGTCGAATTTCTCGCCAATTTCCTCAAGGGTCATAGGATGACCAGCGTTTAGACCAAAATACAAACGAACTACATCGGCCTCACGCGGAGTAAGGGTTGTAACAGCACGTTCGATTTCTTTTCTCAAAGACTCATACATTAATTCAGTTTCAGGAGTAGGACCTTCGTCACTACGCATAACATCATACATGTTGTTATCTTCATCCTGAACCAATGGCGCGTCCATAGAGACGTGGCGTCCGGAGTTTTTCATCGACTCTTTCACCTCATCCTCACTGATCTCCAATTCTGTTGCAATTTCATCTGCATTAGGTGCACGTTCAAAATTTTGCTCCAATTTAGCATAGGCTTTATTAATCTTGTTAATAGAACCAATTTTGTTTAACGGCAAACGAACAATACGACTTTGTTCAGCCAAAGCCTGAAGAATTGATTGACGAATCCACCAAACGGCATAAGAAATAAACTTAAAACCACGTGTCTCATCAAATCGCTGAGCGGCCTTGATCAGTCCAAGGTTCCCCTCATTAATCAAATCGGGTAAACTTAAACCCTGATTTTGATACTGTTTTGATACAGAAACCACAAACCTAAGGTTTGCTTTAGTAAGTTTCTCAAGTGCCAGACGGTCGCCTTGTTTAATTCTTTGAGCCAGCCTCACTTCCTCATCAGCTGAAATCAATTCAACTTTACCAATTTCCTGCAAATATTTGTCCAGAGATGCGGTTTCCCTGTTAGTAACCTGTTTGGTTATTTTTAATTGCCTCATACTATCCCTTTATATTCTATAGCGAAACTCTTTTACGAGAACTTGATATTTAAGGTTACAAAAATTCTAATTATTATCTGATCTTTCTGATCTGCCAGGGCGATTTGATCTATAAGGGCGATCACCACGATCCTGACGAGGGCCACGATCACCACGATCTTGGCGAGGTCCACGATCTTCACGTGGTTGTCTTGGAGGACGCTCCTCATAACCTTCTGGTTTTGGAAGAAGTACTTTACGAGAAAGTTTCAACTTACCGGCTCTATCAACATCAATTAATTTCACCTTAACCATATCACCTTCCTTAAAGTATTCTTTTGGATCGTTAACACGTTTCCAGTCGATTTCAGAAACATGTAATAAACCATCTTTTCCAGGAAGAATTTCGATAAAAGCACCAAAGGCTACAAGTGATTTAACTTTGCCTTCATACTCAATACCAATTTCAGGTACAGCAACGATTCCACGAATCCATGCCTTAGCAGCTTCGATAGATGCTTTATTATCAGAAACAATATCGATTACACCAAAGTTATCAACTTCTTCGATAACTATAGTAGCACCTGTTTCTGCCTGAATGGTTTGAATAATTTTACCTCCAGGTCCAATAACAGCACCGATGAATTCTTTATCGATAATCATTTTCTCAATACGAGGTACATGCTCTTTATAATCGGCACGAGGCTCAGAAATTGTCTCTTCAATTTTGTCAAGGATATGGAATCGACCAGCACGAGCCTGATCTAATGCCGAAGCAAGAATCTCGTACGATAATCCATCCACCTTAATATCCATCTGACAAGCAGTAATACCATCTCGGGTACCCGTTACTTTGAAGTCCATATCACCCAAGTGATCTTCATCACCTAAGATATCAGACAACACAGCCCATTTTCCAGTTTCATTATCAGTGATCAATCCCATTGCAATACCTGATACAGGCTTAGCGATTTTGATACCGGCATCCATCATGGCTAATGTACCAGCACAAACTGTAGCCATTGATGATGAACCATTTGACTCCAGAATATCTGAAACAATACGAACAGTATAAGGATTATCTTCACCATTTGGTACTACCTGCTTCAAAGCACGTAATGCTAGGTTACCATGCCCAACTTCGCGGCGACTTGTTCCTCTTAAGAAACGAGCTTCACCTGTTGAAAATGGAGGGAAATTATAATGTAGAATAAAGTTACTCTTTCCTTCAATAATAGCACCATCAATAGTTTGCTCATCCATTTTGGTACCTAAAGTCACGGTGGTTAACGATTGAGTTTCCCCACGAGTAAAAATTGCAGAACCATGAGCAGATGGTAAATAATCAACCTCACTCCAAATCGGACGAATCTCACTTAATTCACGCCCATCCAGACGAACACGCTCGTTCAATATCATATCACGAACGGCCTTTTTCTCCACATCATGATAATATTTACCGATCAGAAATTTCTTTTCCTCACGTTCTTCTTCAGTTAGAGTCTCTAGGAAAGCTTCTTTAACTGCAGAAAAATCTGCACTTCGCTGATGCTTGTCTGCATTACACTTGCGAGCTACAGCATATACTTTATCGTATGTTTCATCCCAAACTTTTTTCTTCAGATCCTCATCATGAGATTCGTGACAATAATCACGCTTTTCAGTAGCTCCTACCATTTCGGCAAGTTCCAACTGAGCCTGACATTGCAATTTGATCGCTTCATGAGCGAAACGAAGAGCATTCGACATAACCTCTTCTGAGACCTCTTTCATCTCACCTTCCACCATTACAATGTTTTCTAAAGAAGCCGCAACCATAAGGTCCAGTTCAGCTTCAGGCAATTTAGAAAGTGGAGGATTGATAATCAATTCATCATCAATTAAGGCAACACGTGCCTCAGAAATTGGTCCGTTGAACGGTATATCGGAAACAGTTAATGCAGCTGAAGCGGCAAAAGCAGCCAGCGCATCAGGTGCTGTATCAGCACCTGCTGAGATTAAGTTAATAATTACTTGTGTTTCTGCATGATAATCTTCCGGGAATAATGGACGAAGAGCTCGGTCAACAAGTCGGGCAATAAGGATCTCATGCTCAGAAGGTCGGGCTTCACGCTTGAAAAATCCACCTGGGAATCGGCCAGCAGCAGCGTATTTCTCTTGATAATCAACTGAAAGTGGCATGAAATCCACATTATCAGCAGCATCCTTTTTAGAAACAACAGTTGCCAATAACATCGTATCACCCATACGCACAACCACGCTACCATCAGCTTGCTTGGCTAGTTTTCCTGTTTCGATAGACATAGTACGTCCATCACCCAGGTCAAACGTTTTTGTAATTCCAATTTTAGACATAATTTTTTCTTTCACTTTATGTTATAGTCAGCCCATAAAAATACGAAAAAAAGGCAATTGCTATAATTGCCTTTTCTCTGGTAATTTATCAGTTGTATAAGATTACTTTCTGATACCTAATTCCTTGATCACAACACGGTAACGAGCGATGTCGTTTTTCTTTAAATAATCAAGTAAACTTCTTCTTTTACCTACCATACGAACCAATGATCTACGAGTCACATTGTCATGCTTGTTCTTCTTCAAATGTTCTGTAAGATGATTGATTCGGAAAGTAAACAAAGCAATTTGCACTTCAGGAGTACCTGAATCTTGCTCTGTTTTACCGAATTTTTTAAAAATTTCCTTCTTAACTTCGGCTGAATAATACATAAAAAATTGTTTTTTAATTAATATATACTAGTATTTTTCGGGCTGCAAAGATAGTGATTTTTTTATTCGCATTAAACTATATCACGAAAATATTGCATTTTAACGATTGGATTCCTGTGACTTGACGTTATACTTTCCTGGAATAATCAACATCATAATTAACGAACCACTCACTTGCTCTCCTATACCGTAAACTGATTTAAACACTTTTTTCTTGGAAAACACATCACCACCACCTTAGTTTTGCTACAGATCCAATTAACTAATTAAAACTAATTACAATGAAAAAACTGATACTATTCCTTATTCTTATTCTGGGCATAAGCATTTTTTCTATGGCTCAGGTCACAAATCAGGAAACGACACTACCAACAGGTTACGATAACACCAAACTGGATTCCATTGTCAGGTATATTACTCCTATTGAAATTGATTCAAGCCGAATCAACAGAACATCGTACAATTACTACACAGATAACATACCAGGAAAAGATACTTTAACAACTTTAGCAAAATGGAATGAGAATAGCTCGGGCTATCAATTAATTTCTGAAAGTCATAAAACTTACAATCAAATTGATCAGTACATAGAAGGTTATTTAACTGAATGGACAAATGATGGAACTATCAAATACGCCTATAACAAAGAATATGATGAGGAAGGAAAACCAGTCCTATTTCTAACATCTCATAACCTTAATGGAGACACAATCCTTATAGAAATAGATAAACAAGAGTACGAATACGAAAATGATCTATTAAAAAACAGACTCTTATACTCCAACAATGAGGTTCCTGTCAATTGGGATTATTACAGTCAGATTGAATACATCTACAATGAAGACAACTACCTAATAACGAAATATAGAAATTACGAAATCGACCAATTATTGTCAAATTACCACAGATATTACTACTCATATGATACTATGAATTTAATAAACTTATATACAGAAGTTTTCGACGCTCCTGATCAAATAGACATTCAAAGGCACAAAAGGGAATATAGCTATGACTTAAAATGCAACATCACTGAAATTATCTTCTACAAAAAAGATACTCATGATCAAGCATGGCAAGAGAAAGAACAGATCATTTACGAATATGAAGCAAGCATGCTTAATCTTTGCTACGTAAATGATTGGGATGAATCAACTGAGGAATGGAAGCCAGACTCGTTGTATTTATATCAATACAATGAAGATAAACTAATCCAAAAAATTATTCGAAAATCATGGAATAAAACATCACAGACATGGATTTCAGAATCAATGGATTGTTACTACTATTCCGAATTGAATGTTTCAAACTCAGAAGACGCCCCAAAAACTTCTCACATCAACATCTACCCCAATCCATCCCAAGGCATGTTCAAACTATCTGAATCCTATGATACACAAAGCGAAATTGTGATTTATAATAGCAGCGGACAAATGGTTCGAACCGTTCAACTCAGCCCTTATCAAAGGAAGGTCAATCTGTCAGATCTGAACAATGGGATATATTATATAACCATAAGAAATGATCAAGATCTCAAAAAGACTAAACTGGTGATACAAAAATAACCTCATGATAGATTAATTTTTAAAGGAGAGCAATCGATATGATTCTCTCCTTTTTTTTATACACCCGCAAAGCGACGTGATTACCCATTGAATTCCAATTCCTTTATTGGTAACTTTATATCAAACACCAAATCTCAGGAATATGAAAACGCATGAACATGAGCTTGACAGGATTGCCATTTCGGTAAGATCTCACAAGCTATTGAAGCTACTTCTCAAGGAAAATCCCTTTCTAGAAGATATCATGCGCAATGCTCATAATGAAACCGAAGCTCTGGTTGGCGTTCGCAATTGGATACTTGAAGAGCTAAAAAACAAACCGGTCGCCTATAGTTACTATAAAAGGGAAGAAAACGGCCGAAAAGCCTATGAAAAGTTGGATTGGTCTGATTTTGCAGCAATTCGTATTCTGGACTACATCGATAATGCCGGTCGTGAATTTGTAGATTTAAACCTGAGGGGAGAAAAAGCCAAGAGTAATCCCATAGAACTTATTTGGTTGGCCGTAAACTTTGGAACAGGAGGAGCAAAACCGGCTTTTTTTGAAGATATGCTGCATTTGTTCCGCCAATTCTCTGGCAGAACAAAACTAGAAACTCCTACAAAAGAAATGGTTGAAAGTTGGATGTCGAGGTGGTGTTCAGGACTAGATCCAAGAATAATCAAATTACGGGAAGAAAACAGGCAACGAATAATAAAAATTATTATAGAAAAAATTGATTCGGGTGAGATTATAGACCAAAAGTTCTTTTTTGAAGAAGGAATGTCTCAAAAGCAAAAATACCTCAAAGCTTTGGAATGGTGGGACAATCACCTTTTTCATTTACGATTTGCTGTTCGATCACCCGATCTCTTAAATGAACTTCTGGGGAATTCACTGGATCCAGATACTATGCAACTTCTATATGAAGCTAAAGAAAAAGGCATTCCATTCTTTATAAACCCCTATTACCTTTCGTTACTTCATGTTCGGGTTCCCTATTTTGCAATCGGTGCCGATTTAGCCATCCGCTATTATGTAATCTACAGCAAAGAACTGATCGAAGAATTTAATCATATAGTAGCCTGGGAAAAAGAAGACATTATTGAACCCGGGAAACCCAATGCTGCTGGTTGGATGCTTCCTCCATATAAAAATGTACATCGAAGATATCCTGAAGTGGCAATTCTAATCCCCGACTCTATGGGCCGGGCCTGTGGTGGGTTATGTGCATCTTGTCAAAGAATGTACGACTTCCAGAGTGGTCACCTGAATTTCAATCTGGATAAATTAAAGCCTAAAGAAGCTTGGAATACTAAGCTTACTAAATTGCTCAATTATTTTGAGAAAGATTCGCAGTTGCGAGATATCCTGATAACAGGTGGAGATGCACTCATGAGTTCAAATATCACACTCGACCGGATTCTGAATTCAATTTACGAAATGGCTCTACGCAAAAAAGAAGCCAATCAAGTAAGGAAGGATGGAGAGAAATATGCAGAAATATGCAGAGTAAGATTGGGTTCCCGATTACCTGTATACCTTCCACAAAGGATAACACCAGAATTAGTTAGAATATTAAAGGACTTCAAGGAAAAAGCAGTTGAGATAGGCATTCAACAATTCTTCATACAAACCCATTTTGAATCACCCATGGAAATAACCCCTGAGGCTCAGGAAGCAATCAAACGACTTACCTCGGCAGGCTGGACGGTAACCAACCAATTGGTTTTTACAGCTGCTGGCTCCCGCCGTGGGCATGCTGCCCGCATACGTCAGGTTCTTAATGAAATCGGAGTTATGAATTATTACACATTCAGTGTGAAAGGATATATGGAAAACTATTTCAATTTTGCAACGAATGAACGAGCTGTACAGGAGCAAATGGAGGAAAAAATTATTGGAAAAATACCGGAACGGGGATGTGAAGAAATACATAGTTGGGTTACAAAACCAGAAATATTGCAAAATCATATTCAAAAGATGATGCGAAAATGCAACTTACCATTTCTGGCAACCGACCGAAATGTCCTCAACCTGCCCAGTGTAGGAAAAAGCCTGAGCTACCGAACTATTGGAATCACCAGATATGGCAGGCGTATTCTGGAGTTTGAATATGATCCCACCCGGAATCACAGCCCCATTATCCATAAACTGGGAAGGATCATTATTATTGAATCAAAATCCATTAGTGAATATCTGCATCAACTTGAAGAGATGGGGGAAGATCCCAAAGAATACCAAAGTATTTGGGGATACTCAATAGGAGAAACAGAGGCCAGAATGCCAATTTATGAATATCCGGAATACGAATTTAAGATTACTGATGAAATCACAAATCTCGAACTGGACTAACTAATATACATTCCGTGCATTATTTAATAAATGATAACTAATGGAAAGCCCCGCAGCCTGGGCTGCCTTTTCATTAATCTCGAAACGTATATATTCATCCTCTACAAACAAATTAATCATGACTCCAGCCTCGGCAAAGCCATCACTATCTGAAATTGTAAGTATCGGTTTTTCTTTGAGATGATGGAGTATGGTTTGTAGATTTCCACTTTCACTTTTTGAAATATAAAGCATATGGCAGTCAGATGCTTCCACATAGCTATCCAGATATCGAAGTTCAACTTCACTCTTCTTAATCCTTTGTTTTTCAAAGAAATCCTCTAATAGATAATCAAACGGATTTTCGCCAAGCACACCAAAAACAAAGGCTTTGGATCTATCGTTGATCTCGATTTCAGCAGGCCACTCAATAAATCGGGTAAAACGTTCCATAAAAGCTACTTTTACTGCATACTCCGAATCCTGACCAATTTTTAATAATGGATTAAAAAGCAATAGAAATAATCCCAATAATTTCAACTGCATAAGATTTTCGATATTAGTCTATATTAACAATTAAGCTGAACAAGAATGATCTCCCAGGCTGAGGCAACAGCGAATTATGCCATCCCAGACTCCGGGCTCCAAAATCATCTCCTGCACTGGCCGACTCAACTCCTGAATGGAAGTATTCGGCATCCAACAGATTATTCACTTTTAACCCAAAGGTAACTTTGTTAATATTATAAGTCAGATTTGTATTAACCACCAAATAACCCTTAAGCTCTTCACCTCTCAAACGAAGAGGATTCCTTAGGTACAATTCTTTGCGACTGCTATAAATTCCATTTAAATAAACATTCACATGTTTTCTTACTGGAAAATCAACGCCGGCCTGAAATTTATGCGGAGCAATATCACCGATTAAAGCCTCACCTTCTTCCCAATCAGAGGTATCACCATTAAAAATAATATAACTTGTTGCTCGGGTATAGGTATAATTAAAAAATCCACGAATGGCTTTAGACCGCTTGATTGGATTTTTTACTTTAAATTTGATTCGGTATTCCATTCCAAAGATGGTCCTTTCACCTGCATTTTCAGCTTCTTCTTTAATCACATTATTATACCAGGCATGGAATAACGAAATATCATAAAACACCGAACCAGTTTGATACATGGCTATTGCTTCCAGATTCCGAACCTTTTCTGGTTTAAGATCAGGATTGGCATTTCGACCTGACCAGCCTCCCCAAAGCATTACCGGAGGTGGTTCCTGAAAAGCTTCTCCATAAATCAGCTTAAAATTACTTTTTTCCGTCATCTCATAATTCACTGACACCCTGGGGTTGATACTTGCTCCATATACAGAATTATCGTCAACACGTATCCCTGCATGAAATCGAAACTTCTTCAAATCATAAATACCTTGAACAAAACCGCCTACATCTTCAGTGTAAGTGAGGTTTTCAGCAGGCATAACAGGATTTGGGGGAGGCATTACAACATATGAGTCATCCTGACTATGCCCTATTCCTGCCCCCTGACCATATGGCCCTGTTTCATTGGCAGGCATCGATGATGTATATGAACCACTCCAATATCCTGATACATCATAAGCTTTGGTTAGTTTTTTTCGTTCATATCGAAGACCCGCAGAAAGCAACAAATTTTCTGAGAAATCATAGTCAAAATTGAGTTTTGAATGGAAGCTTTCTGCAAAGGCATTCCAATACGATAGGCTGATATAAGAATAGTCTTCCATAGCTTCATTCCAGTCCGGAGTGGCCTCACACCAGTCACCTCCCTGAGTATTCCTGTGGTAAATCATACTTGACACCATTCGCAGGTTCTTAGCCAGATCTTTATCATATTCAACATAAAACTGTGAGGATGTTTTATCCCATCGTCCATTATTCTGAGACCGGTCTGATGGGTATTGCATACCATAACCTTCACTGATTTTCCAATTCATCATCCCTAGGCGCAATCCTTTATAATCTAATTTAACAGATGTACTGTAATTATCAGACGGATCGTAATAGCTCCCTAGTTTTTTCCCATTATTTTCTATATCCAGAATTGGCCCCCAAAAATTAGTATTTGAAAACTTATCGTTGGAAAGAAATCCCCAACGATCAGACAGATCAGCTTCATCACTTTTAAACAACCGGGCACTAATGGAATACCCGACACCTTTTACATTCCCTACTGAACTCAGATCAATTACTTTAGTATCGAAACTACCATATGAAGATGTAAGGGAGGTTCTATTAGCACCCTGCTTCATTCCCTGTCCGCTTTTAGTAATAATATTCACCACACCAAGAAATGCGTTCGCCCCATAAACAGCGGAGGCCGGACCATACATAATCTCAACTTTTTCGATATTATTCATAGAATACTGACGGGATACATTTGCTATATGTGTCCAAAGATGATTATCCACTTTCCCATCAACCATAACCAGTGTTCTCTGAGTAAAAGGAGTACGGTAGCCACGTTGATACCCCACCATGTAATAAGCTCCGTTTGGAATAATAATATCAAACCCCGGAAGATCAGAAAGGACCTCAACCAAACTAACATAACCTCTCTTTTTAATATCATCCGCAGTAACAACAATCATCGCTGAGGGAGCATCTCTCAAACGCTCCTCAACCCCAGAAGCAGATTTCACCTTAGTATTCATTAATTCATCAAAAGACACATCCACAAGATCTTCCGGACGGACATCCTCCTGAGCAGAAAGACTTTGCATTAAAGAAAGAAATATGAGAGCCAGAAGAGCAGGTGTAATTACTCCAATTTTTGATACTTGCATGGTTAAGTGTTTTGGTTGATAACTAAATTAACCAAAATCGAAACAACAATCAAGAATATAAAAAAGCAGTGTAAATGCTACAACATCAACACTGCTTTAATTATGGTCACAAAATATATTATTCGCTACATATAAGGAATACTATCTTGAGATAGCAATCTTAACTTTTTTCTTCTTTATTCGCTCATCTCTCACCAACTGTAGTACTTTCCCTGCTTTAGATCTCTTAACAGCAGCAAAGGATGAATGATCAAGAACTTCAATAAGTCCTAGCTCATCTTTTTGGAGTTTACCTTTTTGCAATAACAATCCAACAATATCAATCTTGTTGATTTTATTTTTCTTTCCTCCACCAATATATAGAGTGGCCCATTCAGGTAATTCGGGCAATTTATTTGATTCCTCTACCAGAATAAACTCAGGTTCCTCAATAATAAAATCAGGTACAGGTTCATCCTCACCTAGCACCAGAAATGAAGTGCCCTCTGCATTCATTCGTGCTGTGCGACCATTCCTGTGAATGAAAGCATCCTCTTTGGAAGGTAAATGATAGTGAATGATATTCTTTATTTCAGGAATATCCAATCCACGTGAAGCCAGGTCAGTTGTTACGAGCATGTGATGACTTCCATTTCTGAATTTAATCAAAGCCCTTTCACGTTCTTCTTGCTCCATTCCTCCATGAAAGATATCATGAACAATCCCTTTATCATTCAGATGATTGCTAATCCTGTTAACAGCATCCCGATGATTACAAAACACCAAAGTTGATTCATTTCCCAATTCACAAATCAATCGGAAAAAAACATCCAGTTTATCACGTCCTTCTGCTCTGACAGCTTTCTGTACCAAGCCCTGAACGGGAACTTCTTCCAGAAAATCCAATACAACAGGAGAATCAACCCCTGTAAAAGCAGGGATATCAATCGACTGTGTTGCCGAAGTTAAAATACGCTTTTGAATACGAGGAAGTTCATCAATAATAAATGACATTTCTCTTTCAAAACCAAGTTCAAGAGATTTATCAAACTCATCCAAAACCAATGTTTTGATTGTGGAAGTATCAATATGACCTCTTCGAATGTGGTCGGCAATACGCCCAGGTGTACCCACTAAAACAGCAGGCGGATGAGTCAGATTATTCTTTTCAATACGAATGGGGTGACCACCATAGCAGCAGTTCACTTTATGTTCGGTTCCCATGCTGCGGAATACCTGTTCAATTTGAATAGCAAGTTCACGAGATGGAGCCAGTACCAACGCCTGAACACCAGGCTTATTTTTATTTATCTGCCTCAAAACAGGCAGTAAAAATCCAAGGGTTTTCCCTGAACCTGTCGGTGAAAGAATTACAACATCCTTTGCCTGTCCATTTGCCTCCAGAGAAGCCATTTGGATCTCATTCAGAGAATCAAACCCCATCTTACTCAACACCTTCTCAATCATTTCCGAATTTCTCTGCATAGCACAAAGGATGTTTTTATTATCTAATTTTTTTATACTAAACTATTGAAATATATGGCTGCTCAGCATCAAAGCGTTCAACCAGTTTCCCAATTGGTTTCAAGTCGAAGCCTTCCTTTCTGGCAACATCAAGAAACTCGTCAATATGAGCATCTTCAACAGCTACTAATAAACCACCACTGGTTTGTGGATCACACAATAAAGACCTTTGAAAGTCTGTGATGGATCCAACCTTATCACCATAAGATTTCCAGTTTCGCTGTGTCCCTCCAGGAGTACTTCCTTTCTCGATCAATTCAGTAACACCGTCAATCTTAGGAACTGCCTCAAAAACAACTTCAGCATTCACATTACTACCTTCGCAAACCTCAGCAAGATGCCCCAGCAAGCCAAAACCCGTTACATCAGTCAAAGCCTTTACATAATCCAATTTCCCAAAAACAACTCCTGATCTATTCAGTGTACACATCAGGTCAACCACCACCTGGTTGTCTTCATGAGCTCTGAAGCCCTTCTTTTCGGCAGTAGTTAAAACACCTATACCCAATGGCTTTGTCAGAAACAAAGTACATCCCGGAGTAGCCGTATTGTTTTGCTTAATATTATTTGTATCAACGATTCCGTTAACGGAAAGACCGAATACCGGATCACCAATATCGATACTGTGGCCACCAGCAAGAGTAATCCCAGCTTCACCACAAACATCACGAGCCCCTTCAATTACTTTCTGGGCCAGCTCAGCAGGAAGTTTTCCCAGAGGCCAAGCCAAAATTGCCAAGGCCATAATCGGTTCTCCTCCCATAGCATAAACATCACTGATTGCATTGGTCGCTGCAATTCGTCCAAAATCATATGGATCATCAACAATGGGAGTGAAAAAATCGGTAGTACTGATAATTGACTGCCCGGTACCTAAATCGTAAACAGCAGCATCATCTTTACTATTATTACCAACAATGAGGTTAGGATTCTGAATCAGTGGTTTACTGCTTTTCAAAATTCCCTCAAGATCTTTCGGCGCTATTTTACATCCACATCCTGCACCCGGACTAAATTGTGTGAGTTTCTTTAATTCCATATTACTGATTCTCAATTTGATTTTCACAGCAAGCTGTAAAAGCGCGTAAAATTAGGGATTTTATTAAAGACTACCTTTATTTAGTTTCATTGAATGATACTACATATGAAATAATTAATCTTAATCTTCACAAAACAACATACTTCTCCGGGCTTATATAGCAAGGAGTCTAATAATATTCACCAAAAATGAAATAGATTAATTACCAAAGAATTAGGATTACAAAACAAAACTCCGTAGATTTAATCTATTGATTTAGAACAAAAAGAACCAATTACAACAATATTCAACAATGGGAAGACCGCCTACTAAGCCAAAAAAATTGATGAATGGATTCTATCTTGAAGTACGAAATCGTGGAGATAAATCCGGTGTAAGAATTAGAAGAGAAAGTCGGGAGGCAATGGAAGAAGCCATCCGTGAATATGAAAAAATTAAAATTGTAGTCATTCTTGGCGAATACAGAGAAGGAATTTGGATGAACAAAAAACCAATCCTGAATCCGCAACCTTTATAGAAAACTACTCCGACTGGATCACATTCATTGCGGCTCTGATACCATCTGCACCACTCGAGATAATACCACCTGCATACCCACTACCTTCACCAACGATGTACAGGTTTTTAAATCCTGAACACAAACCATTACGTTCACGCAATACTTGTATAGGTGCGGATGTTTTACTTTCCAATCCCATAATATTACCTGTTTCATACCCATGGATTTTACGGGCAAAACTTTTCAAGCCTTCACGCATAGAATTTGAAACCTGTTTGGGCAACAACTCCCACAATGGAGCCGTTTTCAAGCCCAATGGATAACTGCTATCGGAAACTCTTTTGGGCTCCTTCATATTTATAAAATCCTGGATACTGCAGAATGGAGCCTGGAAACCACCAGAATAATCAAAGAACTTTTGCTCCAGATTCTCAAGCCAATCCAGCACTTCCAAAGGAGAAGTTTCATGCCCCATCAATTTATCAGGATGAATACCAGCTACACAAGCAGCATTAGCAAACTGATTATCGCGTTGATACAAACTCATTCCGTTTACAATATTGGTTTTATCGTAAGCAGCGGCAGGGACAACGATCCCACCGGGACACATACAAAAGGTATAAACCTGATTCTTACCATCACCATCTGAGGTCAGGCGGTATTCGGCAGCTTTAACACCTGATAATTGAGTAATCCCCCATTGCGCTTTATTGATAACTGTTTGTGGGTGTTCAACTCTACTTCCAAGCGCAAAATTCTTAGTCCGGAACATAACTCCATTGCGCATCAGCATGCGATAAGTTTCATAGGCCGAATGCCCGGAAGCAATAAACAAATAGTCTGTTTCGAAATCACCTTTATCAGTTATAGCATGCGTTACTTCACCGTTTTTAACTTTTATATTCTTCAATAAGGTTTCAAAATGAATACCCCCTCCAAGGGCAACAAACTCCTTTCGCAGGTTCTTTACAATAATTTTCAAATTATCACTTCCCAAATGAGGGTGGGTCATATAAGCAATTTCTTTTGGACCACCTGCTCTGATGTAACTTGAGAGAATAAAATGTTTTTCTTTGGAGATACGCTTGGAACGGGAAGTTAATTTCCCATCAGAAAAAGTTCCTGCTCCTCCTTCTCCAAATGCATAATTGCTCATCGGATTAAAAATACCTGTTGACTCAAATTGATCGATTCCGGAGCTCCTTTTATCAACATCGGCTCCTCTTTCAATTAAAGTTGTGTTGTACCCCGCTTTTTGTAAAACCAAGGCTGCAAAAAAGCCAGCAGGACCACTACCAACAACAACAGCTTTCTCGTTTCTCTCAATAAAAGGGATTTCCAATTCAGGTTTCGGGACATAATCATCACCTCTTAACTCATCCGAAATAACAATTACACGAACCAACCAGTGAATATTACTTTTCTTTCGAGCATCCAGACTTTTACTCTGAACCCGGAAAGTAAAGGTTTCTATCCTTAATTCTTTTCCGATTTTTCTTCGGAGCTGTTCCTCACTGTAATCAGTCGGTAATTTTATCGAAAGTTCTATATATCCCATAGATTAAGTTTCTGCTTGCAAAAATAGTGTATTATTCGAATGATTCCCGCTCTCTGCAAAGCATCTCATACAACAATAAACAATCATGTCTGGAAAATCCCTGTACCAAAGAACACAAAACTCACTAGAGAAAACCACTGCATATTTATACGCATTATTCAATAAAACATTTCAGTCACAGAAAAGACCTAAAACCCAGAACGCTTGTGTTTCTATATTTTGATTTTTTATAAAATATTTCCTCAGATAAAATATTATGTATATTTTTGCACGATTTTACGTATTTTTATACAAACGACATTCATGAACAAAGGGGACAAACATTACAAAAGCAACAATCTTCAACAAGATCAACATTCCCTTTCATCTACTTTTTCAAATAAACTGAAGTATAAACAATCCAAATATTTTTCAATGACAGAAGCTAAACACATCAGACTGGTTTTGGAAGACGGCACCGTCTTTAATGGTAAGTCATTCGGTTACGAAGGGACCGCAGCAGGAGAAGTGGTTTTCAACACAGCAATGACCGGCTATCCTGAAAGCCTCACCGACCCGTCCTACAAAGGACAAATACTGACGGTCACTTATCCGTTGGTTGGGAATTACGGGGTACCGGGACAGGAAGTCAATGACGAAATGTTCCGGTTTTTTGAATCAGATAAGATTCAAATCTCAGGGCTCATCATCTCTGACTATTCTCATGAGCACAGCCACTGGAATGCAGAACAAAGTCTTTCCGATTGGCTGAAAGAAAACAAAGTTCCCGGAATCTATGGCATCGACACACGGGCTCTAACCAAAATTCTGCGTGAGAAAGGAACCATGTTGGGGAAAATCGTATTCGAAGATCAGGATATAGAATTGTACGATCCCAATAAAGACAACCTGGTAGCACAAGTGAGTATTAGCAAGCCAAAGACCTATGGTAACGGAAAACACAAAGTTGTTTTGGTTGACTGTGGTGTAAAGAACAATATTATTCGCTGCTTCCTGCAAAGAGACGTAACGGTGAAACGTGTTCCGTGGGATTATGACTTCACAAAGGAAGATTATGACGGTCTATTCATCTCCAATGGACCCGGAGACCCGAAGATGTGCAAAGCAACAATCGAAAATCTCAGAAAAATACTGAAGAAGGACAAGCCCATATTTGGAATCTGTCTGGGAACACAGTTAATGGCTCTGGCTGCAGGAGCTGACACATATAAATTGAAGTATGGCCACCGAAGTCATAACCAACCTGTAATTAAGGTAGGAACCGACACCTGTTATATCACCTCTCAAAACCATGGTTTTGCAATTAACAATGACACACTACCCAAAGAATGGAATCCATTATTTATTAATGTAAATGATGATACATGTGAAGGGATCATTCATGATAAAAAACCATTCTTCGCCTCACAGTTCCATCCAGAAGCTTCAAGCGGCCCTGTGGATACAGAATTTCTGTTTGATGAATTTATTGAAATGATTGAGAAGAATAAGTAGTTACGTAGAACAACCAACAAAAAAGAATAAATGAAACAACAACATATAAAGAAAGTCCTCCTCTTAGGTTCCGGAGCATTAAAGATTGGTGAAGCTGGAGAATTTGATTACTCAGGATCGCAAGCTTTAAAAGCCCTGAAAGAAGAAGGAATAAAAACCGTTCTGATCAATCCAAATATTGCAACGATCCAAACCTCGGAAGGGATTGCAGACCAAATTTACCTATTACCTGTAACACCTTATTTTGTAGAACAGGTTATCAAAAAAGAAAAACCTCAGGGAATCCTACTCTCCTTTGGAGGACAAACGGCTCTTAATTGTGGAGTAGAATTATACAAGAATCGCATTCTTGAAAAATACAATGTGGAAGTCCTGGGAACCCCAGTACAAGCCATTATGGATACCGAAGACCGGGAATTGTTTGCTGGCAAGCTAAAGGAAATTGATGTTAAGACTCCCATCAGTATCGCTGTAACCAGTATTGATGAGGCTGTAGAAGCAGCAGAAGAAATCGGTTACCCACTTATCGTCAGAGCAGCCTATACACTTGGAGGACAAGGAAGTGGATTCTGCAACAATGAGCATGAACTTCGAACGCTTGCTGCAAATGCATTCTCATATTCCAATCAAATCCTGGTAGAAGAATCTCTAAAAGGATGGAAAGAAATTGAATATGAAGTGGTACGCGACCGTTTCGATAATTGTGTTACGGTTTGCAACATGGAGAACTTCGACCCCCTGGGGATTCATACCGGGGAAAGTATTGTAGTAGCTCCTTCACAAACACTTACCAACAGTGAATATCACAAACTTCGAAGGATTGCGATAAAAATAATCCGCCATATCGGAATTGTTGGAGAATGTAACGTGCAATATACACTAGACCCCAATTCGGAGGATTATCGAGTGATTGAAGTTAATGCCCGTCTTTCAAGATCATCAGCCCTGGCATCAAAAGCCACTGGTTACCCGCTGGCTTTCGTTGCAGCAAAACTGGGATTGGGATACGGAATGCATCATTTGAAAAACTCGGTTACCAAAACCACCTCAGCCTGTTTCGAACCAGCATTGGATTATGTGGTATGTAAACTCCCACGCTGGGATCTGGGGAAATTTAAAGGTGTCTCCAATCAGATTGGATCATCCATGAAAAGTGTGGGCGAAGTAATGGCTATTGGCCGGACTTTTGAAGAATCCATCCAAAAAGGACTTCGAATGATCGGGCAAGGCATGCACGGATTTGTTGCCAACAAAGATCTTGAAGTTACAGATATCGAAAAGGAGTTAACCCAACCAACGGATATGCGAATCTTTGTGATTGCCTGGGCGCTGCACAATGGGTATTCCGTTGATAGAATTCATGATCTGACTAAGATTGATAAATGGTTTCTCTATAAATTGAAAAATATATTTGATCATAATGATCTGTTGAAAACCTATAGCAAACTGGATAAACTGCCTGATGATGTACTTCTGGAAGCCAAGAAACTTGGATTTACAGACTTTCAGATTGCCCGCTCTGTAATAAAAAGTCCGACTAAGTCAATCACCAAAGACATGAATGAAGTCAGAAAGCATCGTATTGCCCGAGGTATTACACCTGTGGTAAAACAGATTGACACACTGGCAGCAGAATATCCGGCACAAACCAATTATTTGTACATGACATACAACGGAGCCACACATGACATCGAGTATGAGAATGATAATAAGTCGGTGGTTGTATTGGGATCCGGAGCATACAGAATCGGTAGCAGTGTGGAATTCGACTGGTGCGGTGTAAATGCACTGAACACCATCAACAAAAAGGATTTCCGATCGGTAATGATCAACTACAATCCTGAAACGGTGAGTACGGATTATGACACCTGTGACCGTCTATACTTCGACGAACTTTCCTTCGAAAGAGTGATGGACATCATGGATTTGGAAACTCCAAAAGGGGTAGTGGTCAGTACCGGCGGGCAAATCCCCAACAACCTGGCCATGCGATTGCATGAACAATCCGTAAACATCCTGGGCACCTCTCCCCTTTCCATCGACAGGGCTGAGGACCGACACAAGTTTTCAAGCATGTTGGATGATATCGGGGTAGACCAACCACGTTGGAAGGAATTATCTTCAATTCGGGATATCTTCGACTTTGCTGATGAAGTTGGCTTCCCTCTTCTTATCAGACCTTCTTATGTTCTATCAGGAGCTGCGATGAATGTGGTTTCGAATGCAGATGAACTGGAACATTTTCTAAAACTGGCAGCCAATGTTTCAAAAGAACACCCTGTTGTTGTTTCTGAATTTATTGAAAATGCCAAAGAAATAGAAATTGATGCTGTAGCTCAGGATGGAGATATTAAACTTTATGCCATATCGGAACACGTGGAATTTGCCGGGGTACACTCAGGAGATGCCACCATGGTTTTTCCTCCGCAGAAAATCTATCTGGAAACCATCCGACGTATTAAAAAGATCAGTCGGAAAATTGCCAAGGAACTAAATATCTCAGGACCTTTCAACATGCAATTTCTGGCCAAGGATAACGACATTAAGGTAATTGAATGTAACCTGAGAGCTTCACGAAGTTTCCCATTTGTGTCAAAGGTTCTTAAACTGAACTTTATTGAACTGGCAACCCGAATTATGCTGGGTGAACAGGTTGAAAAACCAAGTAAGACATTGTTTGACCTGGATTATATTGGAGTGAAAGCTTCACAATTCTCCTTTAGCAGGTTATCAAAAGCCGACCCTGTATTGGGTGTCGAAATGGCTTCAACCGGTGAAGTGGGGTGCATCGGTGATGATTATTACGATGCAATCCTGAAAGCGATGCTTTCGGTAGGATACCAGATTCCTAAAAAGAATGTAATGATCTCAAGTGGACCAACCAGAGACAAGGTGGAGTTACTAAACAGCTGCCGAATGCTGGTTGAAAAAGGCTATCGTTTATTTGCCACCAAAGGAACTGCGGAATTTCTGGCTAAAAATGACGTTCCTACTGTTACAGTCCATTGGCCCGATGAAAAGGCATCACCAAATGTTTTGGATTACATGCGTGATAAGAAGTTCGATCTGGTAATCAACATTCCGAAAAACCTATCAGAAACGGAATTGAACAACGATTACACCATCCGTCGTTCGGCTATCGACTTTAACATACCATTGGTAACGAATGCCCGACTGGCATCGGCATTTATCTATGCCTTTTGCAGAAGAAATCTGGAAGATATCGAAGTGGTGAGCTGGAATGAATATAAGTAAGCTCCCTGGTTATACACCTGACAGATTTCGCAAATCTGTCAGGTGTTTTTTTGTTTTATACTAAACCATATGAAAAATTGCCAGGGCATACAAATAGAACCTGGGAAAACGTAGTAATCCGAATAGTAGATAATATTTGAACCGGTATCCAATCATTCCGGAAGTCAAACTAACGATTGCAAAAGGCAAAGGCAAAAGAGCCCCCACAACAATCAGAAAACCACCCCACTTACGAATGTTTTTCTGATGCTTGCTAAGTTTTTGTTCCAGATAATTTCTAACCGAAGGTATATGAGAAATCAATTGACCATAACCATAAGCAATAACACCACCTGCATACGACAATGTTGCTAAAATTGTTAGATATTCAATCGGCCGACCGGTCTTCTCAGCCCATGCTATAAAAATTTCGGGAGGTAATAATCCCAGAAAAGATTCTGAAATAAAAAAAACGGCCAATACCGACAATGAATTATATCGCTCAGTCAACTGAGTCATCAATTCACTAATATCCAATACATACTTATCAAAAATCACTAATGCTGCAACCACAGCTACGATCGGTAACAACGCCTTCTGAACACTCTGCCCTACAAAACGATAAAAACCGGTATACTTATAATATTGATGGATAAGCTTCCATCGGTTTTTTCTTACACTTGTTGTCCTCATCAAAATATTATTAAAAATCACAGCACCCTCTGGATGCCAAAAGCAAAAAAAAGGTTTGAATGGTACAAATACCAGTCAAAAAAAATAATATGTAGAATGAAAACTATGCCCGCGGTGGTGGCGTGGGTATTTCGGAAGGATTTGCAATAATCAACCGGGTCTGTATATTCTCAGACGGAATTTCAGCACCTGAAAGCAGATCATCACTCTGAATCTCAAGATTAATAAATTCCTCATAGTCACAATAATCTGATCCACTGGTTGCAGATTCAGTTCCTGCACAGTTTTCCGAAACAAATTTCAACTCATCCAAATTGAATGCTGAAACATGCACAAAAGCAGCTATCAGAATCTGAATACTTAATATTAATGAAAGAAAATACAACAACCTTTTCATCTTCTTCTTGTAACGCAGCAAAAATATAAAGAAAGCTGCATATAAATTGTTAATTTTAATAAAAATGATCAAAAGGCGTGCCTTATTGTGGTCTGTCAGTTTTCAATTTCCTAATAAATTGTTAAAAAGGGCTCCACTTATAAAATGGCATACCGTTTGCTCAAATGCGCGATTGGTAGTAATGATTAATATTTGTTGGTAATGGAATTTATAAAAAAACCTTTTGAGCGATTTTTCAAACAAGAAACATCGTCTAGCGTACTGCTATTTGTATTAACCCTGCTGGCTTTGATAATTGCCAACAGTGGTTTATCTGATAGTTATTACGAATTTTTTCATAAAAAATTCACAATCGGATTCGGAGATTTTCTGATTTCAAAATCATTAATTCTATGGATTAATGATGGACTGATGGCCATTTTCTTTTTTGTGATTGGCCTGGAGTTAAAACGCGAATTAATGCAAGGCGAATTATCCAGTGTTAAAAAAGCCTCTTTGCCATTTTTCGCAGCTGTGGGAGGTATGATTGTTCCTGCATTATTGTTTAAACTACTGAATACTGATCCGGCTTTTGATCAGGGATGGGCTATCCCCATTGCTGCAGACATCGCCTTCACCTTAGGAATCCTCAAATTACTGGGAAACCGGGTACCTTATGGCTTAAAAGTATTTATCACAGCATTTGCTATTATCGATGACTTTGGAGCGATTCTGATTATCGCCATTTTCTATACGAGTTCTATTAAAATCAACCTGGTATTGATTGCCCTGGGCATTGTTGTTCTGCTGGGAATCATGACCTATTTGAAGATGTACTCAAAGTACCTCTATTTTATTGCCGGAGCTGTGGTTTGGTTCTTATTGCTTAAATCAGGAGTACACGCCACCATTGCCGGGGTATTGATTGCAATGACTATTCCTTTAAAACAAAAGGTGAAATTGAGTGATTCTTACAAGAAAATCAACGAAGCTATGGTTATTATTCGAAAGCGGGTTGATAAGGATGAATCACCGGTATTGCTGAATAAATCGGAAATGGGAGCCATTGATACCATCGAAAATCAAGCGGACTCTTTACAGTCACCTTTACAAAGATTGGAAAACAGGTTACACGCCTGGGTGGTATTTTTCATCATGCCCATCTTCGCTTTTGCCAATGCCGGGGTATTAATTAATTCTGACAACTTCACTCAGCTATCGCTGATTGTAATCATAACCATGGTGCTTGGTAATTTCACCGGTATCGGTTTATTCTCTTATGTTGCACTGAAACTTAAACTGGCACACCTCCCTGAGAATGTGAAAACATCTCAAATTATCGCCATCGGCATATTGGGAGGACTGGGCTTTACCATGTCACTGTTTATCACCAACCTGGCATACGAACAACAAGCGATCATTGATTCAGCGAAAGTGGGGATTCTTATTGGATCACTTCTGGCAGCAAGCCTGGGATATTTTGCATTGAAATGGACACTTAAAAATTAGAATGCTTTAAATGATGACACCTGTCAGGCTTTAAAAACCTGACAGGTGTCGTTCATATAGGGAGACTTCAAAAAGCCTGACATAATCCACAAAATCCGATTTCACTCTTTTATAAACCATCAAACTCCAGACCACTACCCCCCAATTCTTTGGACAAAACAATTTGGTGATCCATCTCAATAAATCCTCTTATTATTCGATATTTTGAATTATTCTGATTTACGGGTATATAAAATTTCGCCTTATCAAAAGGCAATTGCAAGCGCAAAGTATCCTGATTCTCACTATCTACAAAACCATAACCAACAATGGGTTGATCTCCTTCATGTAAAACATAAGCCTGTATGATTTTTTCACCACTATAACCTTCTAAAAAATCGATATACAAAAAGGGCAGTTTATCATTTGTAAAAGGATCATTCTTTCTGCAAGATGAAACACCACTTAGGATAGCAACAATAAGAAAAATGACGATTAACCTGTATTGACGATTAACTTCCAGCATAACACACTTTTTAATTTTATTTTCCATTTAATGGTACTTCCAAAACAAATGAGAGCCCATGATCTTTTGTTATCGATTCATTATTCAGAACCTGATGAAAATCATATCTTATTATCCCTAAAACATCTTTACCTCCAACATGTACGACTCCACCAATCCCCGCCATAAAACCCAAAGCAAATGGGGAATAAATATTTGTCGAAGAGCTATATTCAGCCAAATAATGGGTTTTATTTAAATCCCCGCCTACCTTGGTCCTTTCATAAAAAGCCCACTCGTTTTTCAGGTAGTAGCGTGGAACAACACCAAATTCAAACTTCAACCTGGTCTTTGTATCATATCTCATAATTAAAGGCATTACTAAGCTGGATTGCTTCACAAATAAATGTTCATAACCCCAACGATTATAATTAATATGTGTCGTATTGGTTTCATAAAAAAATTGAAGTTGTACCGAAGGATTAAAAAGCTGATTTTGGAATCTGAGCCAGGCCCCCACCTTATATCCCATTTGAATCCTTGGAGCAACGTAACTGTGATCTTTTCTAAATGGTAGCCGGGTTTCGACACCTGCAGAAACTCCGTATCGAAGCTGATGAACCGGTTTATCACACCCTGAATTATAATAATCAACCAACTTTTTCAACATCAAGCCATTAAACAGAATCCGTTTAAAATACTTTTCCTTAACCCGGGGGCAATCATTTACCAACCCCATAAGCTGTTCCCGGTAATTCTCATCCAGAGCAATTAACTTCTGAGTATCAATTTCAACAGCTGTTGAATCCTGAATAAAATATCTTTCGTTACCACGCCTGCCAAAAACATACAGGTTCAGTTTCCCGGAAGATAATCGCTTTAAAAAAACACGGTTCGTATCAGCACCAAGGCCTATACCGAATGATTGATAGCATTTCCCACTTCCATATTCATAAGCTGAAATTTCATGGGCATTATAAGGAATCGTGACACCATCCTTTTTCACTTTACACACATGAAAACCTGAACCATAGCGATTACGTACAATTCGCAAACCATCTTGTTTCACGCCATCCTTTATGATATATCCATTCCCCTGCCCAAAATGAGTCAAAGGAAATTGGATAAACATCAACAACAGCAAAACCTTACCTGTTTTTCGCATATATGAAATTTGATTTTATTGAACTCAGCAAAAAGACTTCACTAAAGCCCTAATAAATATATTATTTACGAACAACCAGGCGTGTATTAAACTGCTTATTCTTTGAATTCACCTGCAGAAGATAAACACCTGTTTGTAGTTCATTAAGATCTACCTGCTGCTCTGCAGAAGCAACCAGGCTAACAGTCTTCACCAATCTACCCGTTACATTGTATACCAAGAGTTTTGAATCTTTCTCAAACAAACTACTTATGGTAACTACACCATCGCTTGGGTTGGGGTATAATTTCAGTTGTTCTTTTTCTTTGCTTTCAACCGATACATAAACAGGATTCCCCCAGATTTCATCTCCTTTTTTGAAATAGATTAATTCGTCCAAGATAGAAGTCTGTCCCAAACTACCACCTGTATAGTACATCATTCTTCCGCAACCTTCAATATAACTGAAATTCCAGGTCTCCGGATCAGCATAAATAAGAACCTCATTAATCTTTCTGCCATTGAATAAATCCGGAGATTGATAGATATCATCGATATTCCCATTATTAATTAATGCATCCAAATCTGTGTAATACACTGTATCAGTATACTCAGCTATTACCGGATCAGGATTTGCAGATCCAGACTCTTGCTGACGGATAAAGCGTTTATAAAAAACGGTGTCATTCTCCGTTGAATAATACTTCTCGAGGATTTCAATATTCGATAGCTTTATATAGCCTTCTGATTGCGAACTCCCCTCGTACTCCCAATGAAAAACATCACCAACTTCATAATCATAAATCTCAGATACAGTGGAGATATTCTGACTGAATAGGTGTAACCCCAGAAAACATAGAATAACAAATAAAAGTGTAGCAGTTTTAGTCATAGAATTTTAATTATAATTGAATATTTGTACATAGAGAGCAACCAAATATACGCAATATAGTGTAAAAACCAAACACATATAACCACCCAAATAATGACCAACAATATAACACCACTATCCTAATAGCTACATTTACCCATCAATAATGTACACAAAAACAAGAAGCTAGACAAAATAACCCTCGATCATCAATACATACTTGCATGGGGGTGTAAGCAGTTGCATTTTTTACTATTTTCTATTACAATATTTAGGCTTATCATTAAATAAATCTTAAATTCGCATCCTGTTTCCGGCATTACGATCTGACCTGAATACGAGCAGAAGATATATACACAGAAGGATTTTCTAGTTGGAGTTCCCGGATCATAGTTATACGAAGCCTAACCAATGCATATTGGCAAGCTTTACCCCATAAACCAAATAATAATTGCAACAACCTCAGCTATGAATAAAATTAAAAACACAGGTGACAACAATTACATCTTCCAGGATGTAAAGAAATCGAAGATCAATATTGGAGACCCACCCAATGAACAGGCAAAAGAAAAGAAAAAACCTAACTACGCCCTGATTTCAATCATCATTGCAATCCTGGGACTGGCGGCCAGTGTTATAATTGGCTGGGACCAGCTTGTTCAATTCTTTCAGTAAATCAAATTATTAACCGCTCAATCTCTCAGTTATGGCTTTCACTAAAAAAAATACAATCACAAACGATGGCAAGGGTAATCTGATCTTTCAGGATATCAAAGGTTCTGAGATCACCATTAATATAAATAACAATGAAGACTTCAGGGGATTTTTGGAAAGCCACAAACCTACCCTAAAAGACACCACCTTGTTTTTGCGGATCACTCAGAATGAAAAAGCAGTCCACTACAAAGCCAAACTTGAAATAAAATCACCGGAACTAAACGGAACATTAACCGAAGATCTGGAATTAAACCTTGATCAAAACCTGTTCAACCGGCTTTCTGATCTGGAATCCCTGAAAACAAGGACTCCAAATACAAGGCGGCTTGCTCCCGATTTTTCACCTGAAAAAATCCTTGAAGTGGAATCCGAACTGGAAGCTTCCATTTATGAAAATTTCCTGGTAGGTGAGATCCGCACCTGTTTCGAAAACTTCTTTCTGTTGCTTTGTAAGAAAAAAATTGAGAAATTAACACTGGCAGTAAGCTCAGATATTCCGGCTATACTGAACATCCCCTTCGAATGCATGAGAAATAAGGATGAAGCCGAAGCATATACGCTAAAAAATGATGCTTTTAAAATCATCCACACCATTGAACCCAATCTTACTAATTATGAAATAACCGCTATTAAGCCTCTTGCCCCTCCTTTAAAGATCCTTTTTATTACTTCATTGCCTGTGGATCTGGATGAAAACGCACGTTACCTGGAACTGGAAAAAGAACAGGAACTCCTGATCCAGGCAACAGCTGGTTTAATTGCTGATAAAAAACTGATCGTTGACTTCCTGGATATTGCCGATCCGGAAAGCATCGAAACCGCACTACAAAAGGGTGAACACCATATTGTTCATATCAGTGGTCATGGTTCTCATGGTAAAGAACATGGTGTGCTCTACCTGGAGACAGAAACCGGAGATACCCTGAAAGTAAGTGGCGATGAACTGGGTTCAATACTAAGCAGATGCCAATCTTTTAAACTGGTTGTACTTAGTGCCTGTGAAACCGCCCGTGCGGAAAACCAAGGTGTTGCCGGAGCATTAATCCACAAGGGGATTCCTGCCGTATTGGCCATGCGTTATCCGGTAACAGATATTACGGCCACGAATTTTACTTCTACATTTTACGAGCAGCTTTGTCATGGCCGATCATTACGTAAAGCCTTGTTTGAAGCCCGATTTGATGCATATAAGATTGACAGGGAACGCAGAAAAGAAAACCAGATACTTCCCATGGAATGGAGCACTCCGTTTCTTTATCTCAACCAGGGAATTGAATCATTTATTGATTTAAATAAACCCATTAATGCTGCGTCCTACTACTTCGAAAAGCCAAAGAACTTTGTAGAAATTAAAGGCGGGGAATTAAAGAAGGTGGGCTCCGGTTTTATTGGCCGTCATAAAAAGATAATTGAACTGAACCGAATGTTCAAGAGTGGGAAAAAGGCGGTAGGGATATATGGATTGGGTGGATTGGGCAAAACCACCCTGGCCATCCGTTTTGCCGATAATTATAAACAGGGTACATTTAAAATAATCCAGTTCATAGGAGTTTTGGATGAAAGCTCCATTATCAATACGATAGTCAAACAACTGGATATTAACAATAAACAAACAACTCAGATACTTAACAGCCCTGATCATCTGGCTATCCATAAACTTCAACACCTGTTTGATAATTATTGCAAAGAAAAGAATCTAATCTTCCTGTTTGATAATTTTGAGGACAACCAGGATTTGGATAAGCTGAAAGATAACCATGCTGAAATCACCTCCGATAGCCTGAAACAATTCCTGGAATACTTCTGGTGGAAACTTCCTGATAATAACTTTGCATTATTGACCACCCGTTACCCGTTTACCCGGCCTGTTAAAATCAGTTTCCTTCCGATTAATAATATGAACTTCCCGGATTCTTTTAAGCTGATGAACCGCTATGAAACCATTCTTCCGCTTTCGGGGAAAGACAAAAGAAAAATATATAAGAAATTTGGCGGTCACCCCCGTGCCTACGAATGGCTCGACCAGTTACTTTCCGACGGTTCTCATTCATGGAAGGATCTTGATCAATTATTTAATACCATGAACCAGAAAAGTAACCAGGACCTGCTATTGGACCAGCTATTAGGTAAACTAACTGAGAAGGAACTTACTGTATTGCAGACTGCCTCCGTTTTCAGAACAATTACTCCTATTGCTTTTCTGAATAAATTTGAAGACCTTCCTTCCCAACAAATATCTAGCATTCTCAAAAAACTGGAAAACCTTTCTTTAATCGAACTCAATGAGGAATACTTTTTTGTTCACCGCCTTACGGTAAACAGGGTACTTTCAGAAAAGTATATTTCTCATAATAAACTACTCAACTTACATTATACTACAGGGGATATTCTTACAGACCTTGATAAAGAAGAACGACTTGATGTAATGACAGAATTACTGGAAGCCCGTTGGCATTTTATTCAGGCACAACAGTTTGATAAAGCGGTGGATGTTAGTTTTGAATTTGATGATCTGGCTGAAAGAGGATATTCTGATTTTGTTTTGGGACTTTATCTGGAGGTTGTTCTACTAAAAATCAGCCAAAACAAAAAGGCTACTCTGTTTCATCAGATCGGTATTATTCATCAATACAAAGGCGAATATGATCAGGCTTTAGAGTTTTTCCAAAAGTCGCTTAAAATTAAAGAACAGATTGGGAATCCTTCGGGTATCGCTAACTCATACCATCATATCGGTATTATTCATCAATACAAAGGCGAATATGATCAGGCTTTAGAGTTTTTCCAAAAGTCGCTTAAAATTAAAGAACAGATTGGGAATCCTTCGGGTATCGCTAACTCATACCATCATATCGGTATTATTCATCAATACAAAGGCGAATATGATCAGGCTTTAGAGTTTTTCCAAAAGTCGCTTAAAATTAAAGAACAGATTGGGAATCCTTCGGGTATCGCTAACTCATACCATCATATCGGTATTATTCATCAATACAAAGGCGAATATGATCAGGCTTTAGAGTTTTTCCAAAAGTCGCTTAAAATTAAAGAACAGATTGGGAATCCTTCGGGTATCGCTAACTCATACCATCATATCGGTATTATTCATCAATACAAAGGCGAATATGATCAGGCTTTAGAGTTTTTCCAAAAGTCATTAAGCATAGAAGAACAGATTGGGAATCCTTCGGGTATCGCTAACTCATTGGCTCAAATGGGATTAATTTACAAAACTAAAGGAGAGCCGGAAAATGCTTTAAAACATCTTTTGTATGCGTTTTCAATTTTCTCTCAACTGGGCATACCACAGGCAGAACTAGCCAGAGATTATATTCTTCAGATCAAAGAGGAAATGCCGGAGAGTGAATTCGAAAGGATTTTCAAAAAGTTGACACAGCAGAAAAGTGAAGAATAAAAGAATTGACCCCTCCATTGGTGAAATACCAATGGAGGATTCTTCGCTTTGGTTATTAGTGACACTTCCTTCATGAAGAATACTATATAATCTCCATCAGTACCGGAAATCACTGGAAAATCATCAAACGATTTGGATCGATTTACACCTGATTGGAAGCAAATGTAAAAATATGTTCAAAAAAACTCACACATCTTCAACAATCCAATACATAAATTCCTTATATTCACAAAACTTGAGCAAGTCATAAAACAACATCAGGTAAGTTCTTTTCTTCATGCGAGTATATTCTTATCACGCGTCTTTATGTGCGGAACTTTCAGGGAAATAAATTTCCGGGAAGCGGAAGCTATTAGGTCGGAAGCGGAAGCAAATTTTGAGTTTGGAAAATTACTTCCCGGCTTGGGAAAATTACTTCCGGGTCTCGGAAAATTGCTTCCGGAGTTTGGAAAACTGCTTCCCGGGTTTGGAAAATTGCTTCCTGACCTTAACAATTGGCTTCCCGCATTTTACAAGAACCTTCCGGAGGTAGAAAATTGCTTCCGGTCGAGGTAGAAAGGCTACCGGGTATGATCATCAGGCATTCCGAAAAAAAGAATAGTTTCCGTAAATCTCAACTTATAATTAACCGGATTGATATTGACACCTGACAACAAGAATATACCAATACACGATAATCTATCTGATTCCATTCATCTGCAATACCTTTTACAGAACTCAAGAAAGAATTCACACATCAAACATACATTCAAATATTACAAGGGGGGAGTATTCATTTAAGGAAGGATCAAATGAGGGGGTAATTATTTTATTAATTAAATTTTAACCAAAATGGAAATAGTAAGAGATTACAAATTCTCAGATCCTCAGTTGGTGCTGCTCGCACGCGAGTATGTAAACCTGTTGAGTGAACACCTGGCGGTATTTACTGCAATAAACGTCAGGTTTGATGAAGCCTACAAAACTGATTTAATCAGTAAGATCGATGATGCGGAAGCAATTCCATCCGATCAGGTAATCATCGACAAACAAGCTGCCTTCACGGCCGTTGCTAACGAAACACAGGATGCCTGTGTTAAGCATTTTTCCAGAATGCGGTATTATATTGAAGAAGCCTTCCCAGATCGTAAAGAGATCTGGCGTCAGTTTGGTTACAACGATATCAGCGATGCCCGCAGGTCGGACAAGGAAATGTTACGTTTTATGGACGGTTTGCAGAAAACAGCCACCACTTATGCGACGGAACTAACCAATGCCAATATGCCAGTTGATGTTCTGGATAATATCGAACCACTGAAAAGTAAATTACAAACAGATGTACTGGCTAAAGAATCCTATAAAAAGGAACGTACCGTTATTACTGCCCGTCGTATTGAAAAACTTAATACGGTTTGGGCAATGCTAAAAGACATCAATAAAGCCGCCCAGGTGGTGTTTATTGATGATCCGGTAATGTTGAATATGTTCGAGTTCCCACAGAGTCACTCAAGCAATTAACCTCCGGCTTTTTGAATGTGTGTTTGATTGTGAATTATAACTTTGATTTAATCACAACTCCTTACATATTTACTTGGTTTGAAAACCGCCCATAGACCCAGGTTGCTATAAATGTTGTTATAAAAAAAGCAAAAGCAGGTAACAGAATAAAATTCAAATAGAATCCCCAGGTATCATCAGGAAGGAAAATACCTCCTTCGAAAATACCATGAAGGGGATAGCTGAAATAATTTAGTAATTGATTTCTCGTGATATCAAGGTAATCAATAGTAAAGCTTGGATCTGTATTATAGAAATAGTATCTATCGTTATCTATCCGTAGGTTTTTAACGAATAGAATATGAGACATGATGAGATGAAAGACTGGAAACGCATATTGTTTAATTCTACCATATTTAAATAATCTTTGGTATATCAAATAAAAGATAGCGAAACAAAGGGATTGAAAAAGAAAGCTAACGGCAGACTGTTTTATATCATCCATAATAAAACCCAACCGATTATTTAGGAAATATAAGATTATTCCAACAAAATTAATTAAAAACAGGATTAACATCCAATACAATGTAATTCCTACAAATCTGTTCGTGCTTTTATGCATAATACGGCTATTTACTCACATTCTACATCAAACATAAGCATATCAAAGCAAGTATACAACATACATCCAAAGCTATGCACTTGAAGAATGTAACCCTCAACCAGAATCCACTCAGCTTCCTGAAGCCTACTCCCTACATGTCTGGATGTAGCATGTTACTTATCAATGTTCAGTAAAAAAAGACCTGCTTGTAGCACACAAGACGCCATATAAGAGTATGATGGCCTCAGATGAGAAATGAGATTCAGGCATCAGGATTCAGGAAAGCGAAATCCTGAATCCTGAATAAGAAGAATCAATTGGCAGAGTTCTCAAGTTCAAAGTTCTGAGTGACTTCGAAGTGGTTTTCATACTCGATTTTCTCCATTCCAAAATTGATTGCATGGTTATACTCATCAGATTCATCAATCCGGGGTACGATTTCGAAATCATACGTATCCGGTTCCAGACAAGAAATTTTGACTATATATTCACCTTGGGCATTGGTTACACACTCTCCCAATTTTTCAGGATAATCACGTTTATCTTCCATTTTAGAGATCGAAATCCACATTCCTTCTACAGGTTCATTGGATGCATGATCAACAACTTTACCTTTGAAAACAAACTCCTTATCATTCATATCTGCTTTGTTACAGTAGCTGAATAATACTCCTAACATTACTACAATGGATAATTTAAAAATCTTGCTCATAATCTAAATTATTTGGTTATACAATTCAAAATTATACAACCAATTAAACTATTCACACTTCATTAACTTTTATTATGTTAGAGTATGTTAAAACGATATTATTCAACAATGAGCATTCATAGAGCCTTATATCATAACTCTTACAGCTTGATTGCTGCAGCAATTATTCTTGCTATGACAATTATATTCAAAACCAATGGACAGGATAGTCATTCGAATAAACTACCAGTCATGGAATCTACACAGTTTGTCAATGAACCTGTAACACAAGAAGCTATGACCGGGCTAACTACTGACTCCACAGAATCTCCACTCAGGCAAAATCTTCCCACGATCACTATTGAATCTGTCTTAAAAACAACTGTTTCAGTGAACAAGGTAAAGGATACGATTCCTAAAAGGAAATCTGACAGTCTGAAAGCCATTGATGTAATAGTAGAAGAACAAATACTGGTATTAGATTCTGTTTCATACAGAGATACAATAGCTGTTAAACAGGAAAAGCCCGCACACCAAATCGATCAATCCTTTGTAATAAGAAATCCGTACACCATCGAAGGAAAGCTGCAGGATGGAAGCAAAATCTTCCCATATCATATCCGTAGCAAAGGATCAACCATCGAATTCAAAGTTGATGTTAAGATGCGAAAAGGAGCATATAAGCTGCTTACCACCAACCCCGAGGGATGTATTGTCCATCAGGAGTCCTGTAACGGCTGGGCAGTTTTCGGTGGTAATCATCATAATATTTTAGTCAAAGCTATTCCCGGAAAATGGACGATCGACTTAGATGTAAAGGATGGTTCCAGGGGGAAATACAGGATTAAGTTAACGGAGAAAAAATAAGGATCAGGTAATTTCAAATCTTATAAACAATTTGATGCCCGATGTGTGGAGAGATTAGAGGTAAGATTCAGGGTACGTAATCCCTGGTACCCTGAATCTTACATTCTTTAATTTGTCAATTAATACTCAAGCATATATTCAAAAGTATCATCAACTCCCACATACACTGAATCAACATAACTATTTTGTTGATTGTTTTTAATGGTTGAATAATGGATTCGGGTATATGCAGCGCCTTTCACTTTAGCGGTAATCATTTCTTCCACGGTTGTTCCGGTATAGGTGAAGTCGTCATGAACAGAAACGGAAGTAGCATCCAGAATATAGGCAGGTTCAATTTCACTGATATTGATTTTATCATCCTCATTAAAAGGCTCTGAATTTTTAATTTTAAGTTCAAGTGTTCCGGCTTCAATCAAAGTGACATTGCGAACAACCACATCAGCGGTGTCAATTTCTGCCCTTTCAATCACCGACTCACCTTCCGCTTCATAAAAATTAAAAGGGACTTCAACAGCGATCACATAGGCTTGAGTTTCCTGGCGATTTTCAGTAACCTCAAACTGATATTTACCATTTGCGTCCGTTGTATAAAAATCAAGGTTCTCAGTCATATCGTCTTCGACATGAATCTTCATCAGCATGACACGTACTCCAGGAACCGGTTTGGAACCCAGTTTTGATACTAATGTACCTTCGATAGTAGTATCCTTGCCAAAATTGTCCGGCTTTTTACATTGTGTAAAAAACAAGCCGAAAAGGAGTGCAATTGTGATTAAAACTTTTGTATTCATAGGTCTGTTATTTCTTTGATTCGGAACATTTATTGGTTTAGATGCTAAACACCCAGCACAGATGATTCACACCTTCACCACAAACATAAAAATTATCATTCAGCTAAACAATTAATTATCTCCTGAGAACACTTCAATTAACATCTTTTTTCATTTAGTAACGTATTCTGAATCCAAGAACAAAAAAGTCCCGCCCGGAAAAACCAGGCGGGACAACAAAAGGCTAACAAACCCTTCCAACACTTGTCGCCACGGTTATTTGACTACAATTCTGTGACTGATAATTTCATTCTGATTCACAACCCGTACCATATAAACACCCGCTTTAATGGTGTTGGTAATAATGGTTGTATGGTCATCGGTAAGTTTTTGATTCAAGACCATGCGTCCCTGCAAATCGAACAGATACAATTCTGCACCTGCAAGATCCTGTCCGTTAACATAGAAATAACCTTCAGATGGATTTGGATAAATCTTCACCTCAGCCATTTCTCCTGTAAGCTGACCATTATTCTCAGGACGTACTCCCTGTAACACTCCGGGTATTGCCTGCGTTGAAGCCAGAATACGAATCTGATCAATAAACACATCATCCCTGTTATCAGAAGCATCGCACATAAAGCGGATCTTCATATCGGCAGGGAAGGTATATTGTGATTCAAGTATGCTCACTTTTGTTGAATACACCTGATCATTATTGAAATCAGAACCCGAAACATAAGTACCAACTGTATTCCACGAACTTCCATCATAATACTGCACCCAGAAATCCTCGTTGGTTTCCATACCAACAGCTTTATAAGTAAACTCCACATCAATCTGGATGTAGCCTGGAGTATGCACATCCACACCACTAGTCAGATAGAATGAAGAAGCCACACCAGAATTATCCTGGATATTACCAGCATTACTTCCCTGAGGAGCATTTTTGGTTTTTGTGTATAATACACAATCATCACCACCGTCGGTCCAGATACTCCAACCATTTTCAAAGTCGGTATAACTCAATTCATCAATACCACCTACAGGTTGGTCTTCGGTAGTAAATGACCAAACCGAACAACCGGTAGCATCACCACCTGAATTATAAGGAACCACCTTCCAGTAATACGTTGTATTATAAGCTAAATCACTGGCAGGATCAAACAAGGTTACATTCCCCAAATTAGTTCCATTGTTCATACTGGTTGGAGGATTATCCGTTCCAAAATACAGTTTGTATCCAGTTGCAGTAGCAGCAGCATTCCAATCCAGATTTGTGGAAATACTAATACTTGTCGCTGCATCCAATGGTGCATTAACAGTCGTACAAGAAGGAGGAGTAACACTGCCACCTTCAATTACATTAACGGTATAATCCTCACCTTCTCCATATTGACTACTCTGGCAAGGTAAAGGATCTGTATCGTAATGCTCAGCAACTCTCATTCTGGTTGTACCCAAATTAGCATCTGCAGGAATAGGAATATCTAAAGTAAGAGTATGAGTCCCGGCTGTTCCCGGGGTTACTCCAAGGTCGAATGCTTCACCTGCATCATCCAGGTCGCAATCCCCATTCCAATCGAACCAAGCCCATACATGTTGAGCCCAACTTCCATTTACTGTTACATCAACTGACAAGGTATATGTACTGTTCTGTTCCACGTCTGTTGAAACTGATGTGAAATCGGAAAAAGTGCTTGATGCACTTGGATTATCAATAGTATTAAATACAACTTTACTGATATAATCATCTGAAGTATTTGAATACGTCATACTGCAGTAACTACAAGTAGATGTAGCAGCTATATAATCTACCCTTTCTTTGGTGTTTTGTGTTAACCCATCGGATACGGTAAGAGAAACGGTATAGTTTGTTTCAGTAGTAAACTGAACTTTTGGATGTTGTGAGTTCGCATTTGTACCATCTACGTAAACAACAGAAGTTGGAGTAAATGACCAATCCCAACTTATTGGATCTCCTGATGAAGCATCTGTAAATACAACCGTAGTATTTAGCAACGGATTTAGATTGTCAGCAGTAAAATTAGCAGCAAGTCCCAGTTGAGTTGTATTCAGATCGGATTCCCAAAGACCTCTACCATAAGTTCCCGCACGAATTCTACTGTCAACTGGATCAGCTGCATAATAGATCTCAACTTCGTTAACCACCACATTGGGTAACCCGGTGAAGAAAGGAACCCAATCGGCTGCTCCCAATTTCATATAAACACCAACATCTGTTCCTGCATATAATTCAACATCAGCAGCATTCTGCTTATTCTGAATCACACTAAGCGTTGGAATCTGAGGTAAACCAGTGGAAATATTGGTCCAGCTTGAACCGCCATCCGCCGATTGGTAAACGCTGTTTGAATTGAACTGCCCAAGAGAAACCCAAATGGTATTCGGATCATCCTCTTTAATAGCAATTGAAGTAATGGTAGAACCACCAAAGCTACCTGTAATATTGGTCCAGTTTGAACCGCCATTGGTTGTTCGGTACAATGTACTTGTGGTTGCTGCACAAATCGTATTGGAATTGGATGGAGCAACAGCCAAAGAGCGTAAAGTAGAACCCGACCAGCTACTGATCTTGGACCACGAACTACCCTGGTTGGTTGATTTAAATACATCCTGATATCCAATGTATACCGTATTGGTATTGCTTGGATCGATCACAAAAGGAGCAACCCATGCAGCCGAACCACTCAAACCCGAGGTAATTGTGGAATAGGACCCCCAATGATTGGTCGTACGTTTGATATCACCATAGTATAACTCACCATACTGGGTATTGTGATCGCTTGGATCGATGGCACAATCCATACCATCACCACCAATTACATCATTCCAGTTACCTGAGATCATCGCCTTGGTTCCATTATCCTGAAGTCCGGCTATAACATCGTTGTTTACAGTTTGAGCAACACCAATTTTGTAAATCTGACTGATCTCCATTCCATTTGTTAGATGGTTCCAGCTTGATCCTCCATTAGCCGTTTTATACAAGCCACCATCGTTACATTCAAACAAAGTTGAAGTTCCGTTTTGATAGGCCATAAAGTGCTTATCAGCATGAATATTAGTTGCACTACCACTACATGTACCCGACCAGTGATTACTGATACTCCATGAGCTACCACCATTGGTCGATTTCCAGGTATTCACACCACCAACAAATATAACATCTGCATTGGTTGGATCGGCAGCGATACATAGGTCATACCAGGCCTGACCACCTGAAGCTGTACTGGAACAATCCCAGTTCAGGATATTTGTAGGCCCCGAATAGGTTGACGAAAAAGATGCACCACTGTCAGTTGATTTGTAAATATTGTGAAATCCATTTCCTGAATTACCCATAACAGCATAAACTACAGCTGAATTATTAGCAGTAACCGCCAACTCAGTTCGGCGCCCACTGGCATCATAAAGCTCCTCTGTCCAATTGGCACCTGAGTCTGTGGAACGGTAAATACGTCCTGTGGTAGTGGAACCGTAAAGAATCGTACTACTACCTGGCTTCATCTCCATATCGATAAAGCTGGTACCCGTTTGAAGCACCCAATTAGCTCCGGCATCAGTTGTCTTGTAAACCCCTGCAGTTGTTGCAGCATATAAGATATTATTATTTGCAGGATCGAGTAACAGACGATTCGCCTTATGGCCCTGACTGGCTTGGAAAGATAAACCTGTTGCAACCCATGTTGTACCACCATCGGTAGATTTTAATACACCAATAGAATAATTGTCACCTGCATCGCGGTCACCGGTAGCGATATAAACAATATCAGAAGCCGTGGTAGCACCTGCTATCACAACGATATCACTTACACCTATAATGGCGTTGTTATCGCCTTGGGGAGTCCAGTTTGAACCACCATCCGTCGATTTCCAAATACCACCCGAAGGAGCACCTACATAAAGTGTATTGTTATCTCCCGGACGGAAGGCCACACTATTTAATCGGCCCAAACCGGCATATCCACCACCAGTGGTACTGGGCCCCATACTGGTCCAGTTACCTGATGCACTTCTATCAACCGGATTGTTTGCCAAATAATCATTTAATTCCTGAAAAGCAGAGGTCGTTGGAAATTCACCTGTATTCGGATCAACACGGTTTTCCCAATACCATTCCCAGCGCTTAAATTGTTTCCAGCCTGCGGCTTTTACCATCTCTCCATTAACTTCGTAGTAGCCTTTCTCTACATTGAGAGGCTCCCAGTAATCGTTAAAGGCTTTTTGAATTTCGAAGAAAGATAATTCTCCACTTTGGACTTTTTCTTGTGGCAGGTTTTCCAACCATACCTGTGAGTAGAGCATTCCTGTTGCTAGCACCAACAGCATACTCAATAAGAGTTTTTTCATAGCTCTTTTGATTAGTTAGTTAGTAAGTAAGTTTGTTAATTTTCGCTCCCCTTCCTTATAGGTTAATCCACTTCACCTACAGAAGGTAACTAACTAAATTTGAACTTTTTCCAGCTCCAAACATTTAAACACGACCCATATATGACAGATTATTAACAGTGTTATATTTTTAACAGCATTATTCAGATCTTATGGATTAACAAAACTGAAGATTACACCTGATAAATATCATAGTTATTCCATTTACACTGTAGTTTGTATTTTATTTGAAATAAAAATTAATATTTCTTTAATTATTTTTCAAAGTACATACTAATTTTAAACACTATATATTATTAGTACATAAAAAAGTCCACCCGGAGAATTCCGGGTGGACTAATAATACAAATTAATTTCCCTAAACCTGAAAGGTTAATTAACCACAATCCTATTACTAATTATTTCATCCTGATTAACAACACGTACCATATATACACCTGCCTTGAGATTACTGGTGGATATAGTTACATGATTATTAGTCAGTTTTTGATTTATCAACAAGCGACCATGTAAATCATAAACCAACAATTCAGATCCTGCCAAATCATTTCCGGCGACATTGAAATGGCCATTGGAAGGATTCGGATAAATTCTGAAATCAGCATTTAGATTTTCCATACCCGGCATAATTGGAGCCCGGGTTACATTAACGGTGTAATCTTCCACCTCACCATAGGAGAATGATTCACATGGAGTCTGCGCTGCATTCCATTTCATAGAAACACGCATGCGTGTCTGTCCACTGAATAAGGCATCAGGTGTAAAGCTACCTGATACGGCTGATGAACTTGAAGCCGGAGCAAATACTTCTTCACCAGCATCAGTAAAGTCACCATCTTTATTGTAGTCGATCCAGATCTTCCAGAACTCAACATAGGTTGAACTACTGAAACCTGGAGTAAGTGTAACGGCATTACTACCTGTACTCAGGTTCACAACATCTGAAGTATAATCCGAGTAACTACTACCAGCTGTAGACTTTGTAAATCCGTTAATTTCCACTTTACTGATCCACTCATAACTGTAGTTATTACCTTGAGATGCACAGTAATTAACAGGAGCAGGATTTACTGTGACATAAGCGTTCTTTGTTTCAACATCACTACCACCGGCATTAGTTGCCGTAAGCGAAACATTATAGGTCCCCGCTGTATTATATGTTACACTAGGATTTTGTGTTGTACTACCTGAAGGCGAACCACCTGTAAATGTCCACGACCAGCTTGTAGGACTATTTGTGGATTGATCAGTGAAATTCACACTCTGACCTGCTGTGATGGTTGTTGTACTGGCTGTAAATGCGGCAACAGGTGCAGGAGTCGAGGCAAAGGTCACTGTATAATCTTCAACTTCACCATATGAAAAGGCCTCACAAGGAGTTGGTGAACCATTGTACTTCATGGTTACACGCATACGTGTAGTTCCAGTAGCATCAGCTTTTGGAGTGAAATTTCCGCTAACAGCAGCAGTGCTGCTTGCAGGAGCAAACACCTCTTCACCTGCATCTTCAAAATCACCATCCTTGTTGTAATCAATCCAAATCTTCCAATATTCGGTATAGGTACTTCCAGAGAAGCCCGGAGTCAGAGTCACAGCAGTTGAAGTACCAGGATTCAGTGTAACTGTTTCACTTGTAAAATCAGTGTAATTAGCAGCACCGGATGATTTCACAAAACTTCCAACCTCAACTTTACTGATCCATTCATAAGTCGAGTTATTCCCCTGAGAGGCACAGTATGCAGGAGGATTATCATTCGCGGCAATATAATTGGTCTTGGTTTCGGTATCATTACCTGAACCATCCGATACAGTCAATGCTACGGTATAATTCCCAACAGCAGTAAACTGAACCTTTGGATTTTGAGAAGTAGCACTGGTACCATCCACATAGGTCACCGTACTTGGAGTAAATGTCCATGACCAACTGGTTGGGTTTCCTGTTGAAGCATCTGTAAAAGCAACTGTTGTATTGATTCCTGGAGTAACATTATCTGCACTGTATGCAGCTGCCAGAACTGCAGCGGTTGTATTCATATCCGACTCCCATAAACCGCGACCGTAGGTAGCTGCACGGATACGGCTATCAGCAGGATTTGTTGCATAATAAATCTCCACTTCATTAACCACCACATTAGGCATACCGGTAAAGAAAGGTACCCAATCGGCTGCACCCAACTTCATGTAAACACCCACATCAGTACCTGCATACAATTCAACCTCAGTTGTGTTTTGCTTATTCTGAATCACACTAAGTGTTGGAATCTGCGGTAAACCTGTAGAAATATTGATCCAGTTTGCACCGCCATCCGTCGATTGGTAAACGCTGTTTGAATTGAACTGCCCAAGAGAAACCCAAATGGTATTCGGATCATCGTTTTTTACAGCAATAGAAGTAATGGTTGAACCACCAAAACTTCCGGTAATATTCGACCATGAAGAACCACCATTTGTCGTACGATACAGCGTACTTGTAGTAGCGGCATAAATATAACTGGAATTGGAAGGAGCAACAGTTAAAGAGCGTAATGTTGAACCACTCCAACTACTAATCTTACTCCATGAGCTCCCCTGATTGGTTGACTTAAACACATCCTGATATCCCATGTAAATGGTGTTGGTGTTATTTGGATCAATTGCGAAAGGAGCAACCCATGCGGCAGAACCAGAAAGTCCGCTTTTAATAGAAGTGCTTGAAGCCCAACGATTCGTGGTACGTTTTATATCACCATAATACAATTCACCATATTGTACATTATGATTGCTTGGATCGATGGCACAATCCATACCATCACCACCAATTACATCATTCCAGGTACCGCTAACCAAAGCTTTGGTTCCGTTATCCTGAAGACCGGCAACCACATCGTTGTTTACAGTTTGTGCAACACCTATACGGTAAATCTGGCTGATTTCCATCCCATTTGATAAATGACTCCAGCTGGAACCTCCATTTGTTGTTTTATACAAACCACCATCGTTACACTCGAACAATGTTGAAGTTCCGTTTTGATAGGCCATAAAGTGCTTATCGGCATGAACAGTTGTTGCTCCACCACTACAAGTACCCGACCAATGCGTACTGATACTCCATGAACTACCACCATTGGTAGATTTCCATGTATTTACCCCACCAACAAACAAGGTATTTGCATTTGTTGGATCAGCAGCAATACACAGGTCATACCATGCCTGGCCTCCTGAAGAAGTACTGGAACAATCCCAGTTCAACAGGTTTGTCGTTGTTCCAGAGAATACTGATGTATAAGACTGACCACTATTGGTTGACTTATAAATTTTATGAAGTCCATTTCCTGAATTTCCCATTACGGCATAAACAATGGTAGTATTGTTTGCACTAACAGCCAGTTCCGTTCTGCGGCCACTGGCATCTGAAAGAACCTGAGACCAATTTGCTCCTGAGTCAGTTGAACGATAAATAGTACCCGAGGTAGTTGAACCATATAAAGTCGTACTGCTACCTGGTTTTATTTCCATATCAATAAAACTGGTACCTGTTTGAAGTGCCCAGTTAGCACCTGCATCAATAGTCTTGTAGACTCCAACAGTAGTTGCCGCATATAACGTATTATTATTCGTTGGATCCAATAACAAGCGATTCGCTTTACGTGTTTGACTGGCCTGGAATGACAATCCAGTATTCGCCCAGGTAGTACCTCCATTGGTTGATTTCAAAACACCGATTGAATAGGTATCACCGGCATCGCGATCTCCAGTAGCGATATAAACAATGTCAGAAGCTGTTGTTGCCCCTGCAATTACAACGATATCACTCACCCCAATAATGGCATTATTGTCACCAAGAGGAGTCCAATTGGCACCTCCATCTACTGACTTCCAGACACCACCTGCAGGCGCCCCAACATAAATCGTATTGTTATCTCCCGGACGGAAAGCAACACAATTCAATCTTCCAAGTCCGGCATAACCACCACCTGTGTTATTAGGCCCCATACTGGTCCAATTACCAGAAGCACTTCGATCAACCGGATTATTGGCCAGGTAATCGTTTAATTCTTCAAAAGCAGAAGTTGTTGGGAAATTACCTGTAACAGGATCGATACGACTTTCCCAATACCATTCCCAGCGTTTGAATTGTTTCCAGCCGGCAGCTTTCTTTAATTCACCGTCTTCTTCATAGTAACCATTCTCCACATAAAGTGGCTCCCAATAATCGTTAAATGCCTTTTGAATCTCGAAGAAAGATAATTCTCCGCTTTGTTGTTTTTCCTGCGACAGGTTTTCCATCCATACCTGCGAAAAGAGGCTTCCTGAAACAAACAGACACAGGAATACCATTAAGAGTTTTCTCATAGCTCTCTAAATTTTAGTTAGTTAATAAATTGGTTAATTTTCGCTTCTCTCTCTTGCAGGTTAATCAAAATCCTACGGGAAGGTAACTAACAAACACGGGCTTCTTCTCATTTTTAAACATTCGCATATTGAGAATATTTATTGAGAAGAAGCCCGTGTTATGTTCTTATCACAGTTAATAAACTATTATAAATCAAGAAAAGTTAATTCAATGACTGAAACTGAATATTGTTTATTCAAACACCATGTGACTAAACATTTATTTGAAAATAAAAATAATTTTTATTTAATTATTATTCAGATTTCGTTCCAGCCAGAACTGAGCATCATCAATATTGGAAAAAACATGCTTTTCCCCAAGCATTTCAACAACACCTGCTTTCTGAAGCTCTGAATAAACAGATTCATTCACCCCTGACAACACTACCTGAACACCTTGATCTTCAAACTCATTGAGCGTATTCTTCAAATGATGTAACCCCGTTGCATCAATAATAGAAACATATCGCATTCTAATAACAAGCATTCGTGGAAGTTGGTGCATCATTCGCATTGTTTCTTTGAAATTATAGGCAGCACCGAAGAATAAAGGTCCATTTACCTCATACACCTCAACATCATCCGGAAGTTGTAGTTCATCATTCAGTACCGGATCCTTCCCATTCTCCCCCACCTGACTTCCTAAAGAGGTCACATTGCTGATTTTAGCAATTCTGAAAATAAACAGGAAGCAGGCCAGTACAATCCCGATTTCAATGGCTACAGTAAGATCAACAAGAACAGTCAAAGAAAATGTGGCCAACATCACATACATATCGGATCGGGGACCTTTCAAAATAGAAACAAAGGATTTCCACTCACTCATATTATAAGCTACAACAACCAGAATCCCAGCTAAGCTGGCCAAAGGAATCAATTTAGCCCATTTACCAATAAAAATCATAATTACTAACAGGGTGATCGCATGTACCATGCCAGCAACTGGTGTTCGACCTCCGTTTTTCACATTGGTAGCAGTTCTTGCAATAGCTCCTGTAGCAGGAATTCCTGCAAACAATGCAGAGAACACATTAGCCGTTCCCTGAGCCACCAATTCGGTATTCGAGCGGTGATTCCCCCCTATCATCCCATCAGAAACCACGGCTGACAGTAAGGATTCTATCGCTCCTAACATAGCAATGGTAAAGGCTGGCTGAAACAATTCCTTCATTTTTTCCCAATCCACATCTGGTAATCCTGGAACCGGTAGCGTTGAAGGGATCTCTCCAAACCTGCTTTCGATCGTTTCAACAGGTAACTGAAGAAGCATAACGGCTAATGTTGAAACAATGATGGCTACCAGTGAACCCGGAATACGTGAAGTAAGTCGGGGCATAAACATAGTCGCCACAAATGAGAACACCCCTATCCCTAGTGCATAATAATTGATAGTATCTAGGCTGGTAAAATAAGTCTTCCATTTCATAAGGAAATCAGCCGGAACGGAATCAACTTGAAATCCAAAAAAGTCTTTGAGTTGGGATGAAAAGATGATCAATGCAATACCAGACGTAAATCCAACGACCAGTGAATAGGGAATAAATTTGATGATGGAACCCAGTCGGGTTATGCCCATCAATACAATCATAAAACCAGCCATAAAGGTAGCTATGGTCAATCCATCAACTCCATATCGATTGACGATATCAAAGACGATTACGATAAAAGCCCCGGTTGGCCCCCCAATCTGCACCCGGCTTCCTCCCATGACAGAAATAATAAAACCGGCAACAATAGCAGTATATAATCCCTTTTCGGGAGTAACACCTGAAGCAATGGCAAAAGCAATAGCTAACGGTAAAGCGATTACCCCCACAATTATCCCTGACATCACATCAGTCGAGAACTGTTTCTTGCTGTAACCATCTTTTAATACAGTATATATTTTTGGAACAAACGACATAAACAAACTATTTTATTGGTTGATGGAAATAATTCACCAACAATTTTTAATAAAAACTCCAAGATAAAAATGGTAAAATAACGACGTAATTGTATGCGTACCTATACGAAAAAAGGAGGTGAAGAATCACTGATAACTATAAAATGTACACGACAGTACAGCCTTTGCATAACTTCTTTATTTAAGGCCGCAAAAGTAGTGTTTTTTCGGCGTGAATAATCTGAATTCGATACAAATAAACAACCAACACTCTATTGACCTATGCAGTAAAAAAACTTTATTCTTAAAAAACATATTACCTCTGACCTCATTATCCGATTAACAGGTGTAAATAAATTACATGATCTTGAGCGCTCATGGATTAATCATGTGAATTGTTTTTTCAATTAACCATTTGATTAACCTAACTATTTAAGAAATGAAAACTATTTTAGCATTTATGATGATTACATCCTTGATGTTTTCATCTCCAACAGAGAACACTAAACAACAACTAAAAGTAACGGTTACAGCAACTCAGCAAATTGATTGCCAATGCCCGGAATACATGACCGTTACCATGTATGATATAAGTAATCAGGTTGGATACTTACCACAAACAGTAGCCTATACAGGTCCTGGTGTTTATGAATTTTATTTTAATGTTTCTGACAATTATGGCTACAGAAGAGTTGAAGTTGACGTAACTGATGATGTAGGTAACATTTGTGATGAAGCTAATAAAAATTATTTCAAAGACTGTTATAACCATCCCATTGACATAATAGTGTGTGACTAACTCGATAGAGAGTAGTTCTGGTGTAAGCGTGCATTTCGGTGCACGCTTTTTTTATATGTAAAATATTTTGAGTAAAAAAGAACTAGGCAACATTATTATATAGACACATCACTTACAGGTAGATCGGAATAAGAATAATCATACAACCTGCACTATATAAAAAAGCCGGAATCCCATTTAAGGGAATTCCGGCAATCAGAAGCAAAACAAAGATCAGTCGTTCTCAAGAGCAGCAAGGCGTTTTTTGCTCCATCGAACACGTAAATGCAAAACAAACCATGCAATTAAGAAACTTACAGCCGAGATGAGCAGTAAGGCCATGATTTGTGTATGCAACTGACTTATTTCAATATCAATCATCAAGAGTTTTCTAAAAGCTTCGGTATAGTGGGTTAACGGGATTACCATAGAAATATGTTGTACCCATTCCGGCATTTGTTGTAAAGGCCAGGTTTGTCCACTAATAATAAAAGCGGGTGCGGCCAGGACCATCAGCACCTCGGTAGCTTGTAGCTGGGTCCTGAGCACAACGCTTACTGCAATTCCTGCAAATGTCAACGACAGAATAAACAAAGCAGAAATGAGATAGTAAGCTCCCATATTTTCGAACATTGGAACATTAAAATAACTAAACGAAATGTGGATTAATGGTAACCACAACAGCATCCCTATCACCCAATAAGGAATTGCTTTCCCCAACAAGATAACCAAAGGTGATTTTGAATACTTAAAAAGCTCTGGAAAAGTACGTTTCTCGCACTCTCTTGCGAAACTCAACGCAACAGTCATCAGGAAAACCTGCTGAAGGATCGTCCCCAACATACCCGGCCACAAAAAGTACAGGTAGTTGGAAGATGGGTTGAAGAATCGGGTCTGCTTCATGTGAAAAGCTTCATAGCTTTTAGCTGCCATCTCTGCCGGAATCCCGTGCTTTTGTAATCCTTTGATCTCGATTCCGGCATTGAATGTTCCCAGCACTTTCATAATACCTGTAGAAACGTAATTGGCTGTGAGCATATTGGCAGCATTAATATCCACCCTGATTTCCGGGTGTCTGTTTTGATTCACATCAGCTTCAAAGCGCTGTGGAATAATAATCACAGCATGATAATTATTCTCAACAACCTCTTCCTGCATATTGGTCATCTGATATTTAACATCAGCAACCTTCATGTATTCATTATCTTCAAATCCGTCAATAATAGCATGACTCAACGGACTGTTATCTTCATCAATCACTACAACCGGCAGGTCACTTACTTTAGCATCCTTATACACGAACCCTATTAATACCGAGTAAACGATTGGGGCACCAATAAACACCCCAAGCATAATCATGTTGGATGACAATAGTTTCAGTTCCCTGACCATCATCTGGAAAAATCGTTTCATTGTTCTTTGTCTTTAAAGATTATTCCAAAATAACGGTTGAATTGTTGTACCACTGTTTTGCATCCTTGATGTTTACAGGTACCATTTTTAGTTCATATACAGCTTCTCCCAATTGATAATCAGGGTAAGCACTTGTTTTCTCAGCATATGCCGGTAATTCTTTAACAGCAGCAAGCTTACAGGTCAACTTCTGACCTGTGTAAGGATTTTTCACAGTATACTTTTCACCCTTCTTATATTTTGACAACTCAGACTCACTACTGGTAAAGCGGAAATAAACATCATTTACTCTATAAGCTGTCACCAAAGAAAATCCTGCTGGAGCTAATTCATCCTCATTCAAGCAAAGTGTTTCAATACTTATTGTTTCAGGAGCTGTAATTACTTGTTCATTCCAGGCTATTGTAGCTTCTTCCAAAACCCCCAAAGCTTGATTCAACTGTCCATGAGCCATACGAATCTTCTCATCACGAGTACCCGAAATAACTTCCTCTTTTTTTGCCAGAGTAGCTTCTAACTGTGCCTTAGCAGCATTTAGTTTTGCACTGATTTCATCAAATTGCTGGGCTGACACCAAGGTATCAGTATACATGGCAGCTATACGCTGATACGATTTCTTTGCAAAATTATATTGTTCATCAGCAGCTTTACACATGGCAACTACCTGACGAATCTGTTCATCAGTTGCACCGTTTAAAGCCATTTCATATTGTGCGCGTGCAGCATCAACGGCACCGTTAGCCTGCTGAAGTTTAGCTCCAACCTCGGGTACATCCAGGATTATCAAAGTATCACCAGCATGAGCTACATCCGATTCTTCAACACGAATATCCAGAACACGCCCTGTTAATTTTGGAGCCAGACTCAGGCTCTCGCGCTTTACTTTTCCTTGCTTTACATCTTTATACTGACCTTGTTCCTTACAAGAAACCAATCCACTGATTAATAATACAGCTAATGTTATATTTGAAATGCGTTTCATTATCTTCTATTGTTTTCTATATATCCTAATTCCTAAATACTAACTCCTAAAACTTACTCATACATTGTTCGTACAAATCCCCACGGGTTTCATACATATTATACAATGCCACCCGCATTAGGTATTGAGCATTGATAATATCCAACTTGGCTTTTTCCAGATCATTCACACTTTCCAAATGTTCTCGAAGAGTAATCAAGCCATTTTGATATTGCTTCCAACTGGTTTTATATGCACGCGTTGTAGTATTCACCCGTTGATTTGCAACCTCCAATTGTTGTTGACTATTTTGCCATGCTATTTGTTCCTGTTTGAATTTCAATTCAAGCAAATCCATCGCCTGATTTTGCGTTTCTTTATAAATGTCCTGATCGATACGTGATTTTTTTGCATTTCGGGTTGCCTGCCCACCATCAAAAATCTTCCAGCGAAGCCCAACACCAACGTACCATTCAGGATCGAACGCAGATAGATCTTCTGTGACAAATTCCTTCTTCCCATATGCCACCAATTTGGGAACATATTCCGTTAACTCAGCTTTACGTTTATAACCAACAGCTTCAACAGCCATATTTAATGCAAGCATATCAGGACGTCTATCAACATTTGATGAAGAGGTTTCATTCAAATTTAATGTCCATGATGGATTAATCCCTTTTAACACATCTGCAGAAACACCTGTTAATTGATGAATGCGAGCTAACACCAACTGACGGCCGCTTTCCAACTCGATCTGCTTTTGCAATAATTGCTGTCGGGCCAATTCAATCCGGCTCATTTCCAGGCTGGTTGCTAATCCGTGTTCTACAGCCTTTGTCACAAATCGTTCCTGCTGATCCAAATTAGCTGAAGTAGCATCCAAAACCTTTTGCGATTTAGCTAATACAACCAATTGATCATAAGCTTCCAACAACTGACGTGTAACAACATTCTTTTCATTTTCCCCCATCAGTTCATACATCTGTTCTTGTCGGGAGGCGGCTTTTGCCAGGTATGGAATTTTCAATCCACTAAACAATACCATCTGGCCATTGATTGAAGCCTTGGTGATATCCTGACTCTGAATGGGCGGAATTTCCTGCGATTGATACTGAGGAGGAAGCGGTGCATTTAACGGCATTCCATATGCCTGCTTAAATAAAACCGACTGTGTTGCTGTTAATAAATCGAGCATATCTCCGGGCAGCATCACATCCTCATTTAGATGAGTATATCCTGCCTCGGCCTGAATTTGCGGAAGATATGAAAGCAAAGCCTTCTGCTTATCACACTTAGCCTTTTCTGCCATCAACTGATTCTTACGAATCTGATTACTATTCTTGACCGATTTATCAATCAGGTCCCTAAGTTCCGGTGGTCTCTCCTGAGCATTGACCTGCATCACCAGACTCAATAACACCATCCAAATTGCTAACTTTTTCATTCTATTTAATCTTTAAAACCATGGAAACCATATTATATTTTTGAGTTTCCCTATATGCAAAAAAAATATATTATTCTAAAACGCCTTCAAAAATAATCTTCACCAATCCTTCGAATATAGCCGGAGTAGAGAATGGGATCTCACTCATCATCTCCTTGGGGATATTCCTGGTGAAATTCGGATTAATAATGGTCTCGGTCGCCGACATATACAACAACACGGCTAAAGTCCTGTTAATATCCTTTTTTACAATCCCCTTCTTTGCTGCATCATCCAATACTCCTTTAAAAAGATTGAATGCAGAATCTCTTTTAATCTTTTGAATCTTCTCCCAGGCATGGGGTGCATTCTTATAAATATCTTCAATTAAAAAAGGATTAATGGCCGACATTTTCGTTCCGATATAAGAAAAGATCTCCCTGCCCTGTTCAATGATATCTTTTGAATCATCCTTTAATATTCGCTCCATATGAGAGCTAATATCATCACGATAATCATCAATTACAGCATTCAATAACGATTCCTTTCCTTCGAAATGGATGTATAGTGTTTTTTTACTCATTCCCAATCTAGATGCCATATCTCCCATTGAGACCTTACTATATCCGAAATTCAGAAACAGCTCCTTGGCTATTTCCAAAATACGTTTGCGTTGATTGAGTTTTTCATCCATAAGAAACCAGTTTTCATTTTTGAGTTTCCAACGGCAAATGTACACTTTTTTTGTTTCAGCCATGACTTTTCGTAAAAAATTCATTTTTCAACAGGAAACAAGCCTGATGTAATCCTTTTTATTGTTAATAATTCTTTAATATCGTTTATCACAAAAACCCATACAAATACAAACCCCAATAACATATCACCCTTATTTATTGCTAACCAAGAATAATCACCCTAACTAAAATCCATATTCCCAAAGCTTACAAATACACAAACCACTACTAACAAACAGTATAGAATAGTTGAAAATGTTATTAATCGATTTATCGATATTGATACTTCCTATATCATTTCATACATATATTAATAATACGCAAGTCCTCAACACAACCATACCCCTTACCTACTATATCTTAACCACATAAAAACGTGCAATCCGGATTTTGATTTATTATTTTTGTATACAATAGTCTCATATTGACTATACTAAATAAAAATTACTATAAATAATTTGGCGTTCATTAAATTATCTTGTGGTAAGACTTTCTGATTGGGTGGGTATTATTCAATTCTTACAAAAAAATCAATAGAAAAGGTCTCAAAATCATTACCACCGTAATCAGACAAAACCACAACTAGTTTTATAATATGATGAAAAATCATGCAAGGCTTGTTGATTAAGTAAATTAGAAACTCCTGGATCAAAAAGGGAAAAGGAAAGGAGAAGCTGAGAATACGATCCTGATGTTTCAACATATAAACTTACTTAATGAAGTATTCCTGAATTGATTTCGCCATCATTTATAAATATCTGTAATACATAAACTAAAGACTACTCTATTTTACAACAACCAAAAAGTGTGAAATAGAGTCGGATTAACTATAGAGATTAAATGATAAAACAAACCAGCTCTGGAAGAGTTGATTTAATCTCTCAAATCATACAAAATAATTGACCCAAAAGGCGAATCGAGCATTCATGTAAGTCATGCATATTACACGATTCCCCTGCAGTACTGTCCGCTATTCTTAATGGGAGTATGAAATACTATTAATCGTGAAACCATTCATCAATAGAAACTTATTTGAGTATTAAATGGATAGACCTATTAATCTCATTGATAGTGAAACCACGATCTATTAAGTCAAAAACCTATACTATGAAACCAATAATGAGAATTTGGATTTGAACTTCCAAACTTTGTGTGAGGAATGATTTAAAACTAAAGAAGTTTCATCAGGATTACAACTTAAAATCATCTAATATGAAACCAAATCGATACCAATACTTATATACATTATTTACGGTATTCTTTTTCGTTGGTACATTTTTTTGTTTGAACCCGGTTCTTGCTCAAGAAAATACTACACCATACACGAAAATATACCAAACAACTGAGAATGGGTTTGATGTCACCATATTTATCAATGAAAATCAACAACACCAACCCCAAAACTCAGGCGAAAACTTCACACCACCTGAATTCACAAAAAAAGTTTATGTCGCACAAAATCAGGCACGACAAGGAATGAGCATACTTGTTCTGGAGGATGTTCCGGATGCATTTATGCCATATGACCAAGCCTTAGGTAATCTAGGGCACTCAAGAACACTTGTCACAGATTGGACTGCATTTGAGGCTGAACTTGTCGGTTCCCCTTGGGATTTAGTGATTGTAGACTCTTACAATTATGGAGCAACAACAACCGTACTAGACGAGCTTAATTATCATGCTTCATCAGGTGGTTTTCTAATATTTTCCCATTGGGATGTTTATAATTATCAAACACATCCATTTCTGACTACACTAGGAATTGGATATATCAGCGAATTTACTGTCCCAATGAGTTTCTATGGAATTGATCCTTCACATCCTGTATTTACAATACCAAATGTGATTTCTGACTTCATGTGGACACATGACCAAAATGATATTGACGGACAAATTGTTGATGTATTACCAGGAGCATTGCACCTGGCCCACTTTGACGGAAATCCGGTAAGCGGGGCTCTGGTTCAAAATGATTTGGGAAATACATTCTTCAATGCTTTCCAACCAGTCAATTTCCAAGGAGATAACAATCAAAATGGTCAAGTAGATATCATAGATCTGGCAGAGAATCAGATTGAATTCTTTGGAGGACCTCCTCCAGATGCTCTAACAGTAACTCCATCGGAATTTAATGAAGTTCTTCCTGTTGGTGGCAGCAGCTCCCAACCGGGGACTATACACAATAATACCGATGGAGATATCCCTTTTGAGATTACATTTACAGGACTTGAAAGTGAACAAACAGGCAGATTACTTACTTCGGAAGAATTAAACAATACAGTAATACATCCGGAAATAGAATGTACTGGAAGTTCACCTGCATCTCCCTTAAACAACCCACAATCCCCACAGGCAGAACCTGATAATGGATTCATTTATTGGGAAACACCTACATTCTATGGTTTTATGGGTGGACCTGGAGGAGGCCGGGCAGTTGGTTTCCATGCAGATGCAGATTTCTCTATCAATTCGCTGGGTATTAGCGGAGATATCACTTATGAGAATTATGATGTAATCATATATGATAGTCCTGATGGATACACAGTGGGAACACAGCTATATGGTGTGACAGCTCTTTCGGGAGGTACCGGATATGGATGGAATGACATCTATTTCCCAGGAACCTTCCACTTTATGGCAGGCAACTACTATGTAATCAATTGGAGACCTACCGATCAAGGATATAATGATTGGGGATCTTTGGACTATTACCATGATGACGACCTGCCTTTCACTATAGGACAGGCAACCTTAACAGAAGGTTTTGAAGGTTATAACGCTGAGGATGCAGCCAACTTCCTGCACCCCTACTTTAGGATGTCAAGCACTGGTATGCCTGCTGATTGGGTAAGTGCTTATCCTACAAGTGGAGTCGTACCAGCTGGCATGGATTCATTCTTTGATGTATTCTTTGACGCCTCCGATTTGCTACCAGGCATTTATCAAGCCACTATGCATGTAACACCCTATGGATTCTCTCCTGTAGACGTCCCTATAGAACTTTTGGTAACCGAAGCAGGTGATTTCACTGTAACCCCACCATTCTTTGAGGAACTTCTTCCGGTAGGAGGCTCAAGTTCTCAGGAAGGCACTGTTCACAATCTCTCAGATTCTGACATACCAGTTGATATTACATTCACTGGATTAGAAAGTGAAGGTGCTGGCAGGTTACTTTCTTGGGATGAATTAACCCAAACAATCATTCATCCTGATATCGAATGCAGTGGTAACACAGATCTTCCAGCTCCTAACAATCCACAAACCAATGATGAAGAACCTGACGAAACCTTCATTTATTGGGAAACACCAACCTTTTATGGTTTTATGGGTGGACCTGGAGGAGGCCGCGCAGTTGGTTTCCATGCAGATGCAGATTTCCCTATCAATTCGCTGGGTATTAGTGGAGACATCACGTATGAGAATTATGATGTTATTATTTATGATAGTCCTGATGGACACACAGTAGGAACACAACTATACGGTGTTACAGCCCTTTCAGGGGGCTCCGGATATGGATGGAATGATATCTATTTCCCCGGAACCTTCCACTTTATGGCAGGCAACTACTATGTAATCAATTGGAGACCTACCGATCAAGGATATAATGATTGGGGATCTTTGGACTATTACCACGATGACGACCTGCCTTTCACCATAGGTCAGGCAACGCTAATAGAAGGCTTTGAAGGTTATAACGCTGATGATGCAGCCAACTACCTGCACCCTTACTTTAGGATGTCAAGCACTGGTATGCCTATGGATTGGGTAAGTGCATATCCTACAAGTGGAGTCGTTCCTGCAGGACAAGATTGGTTCTTTGATGTATTTTTCGATGCTACAGATTTAATGCCTGGCACCTATAATGCCACAATGCATGTTTCTTCAGCAGCTCGAAGTGTTGTTGATGTTCCAATTGAACTTGTCGTAACAGATGAAGGGGGATTTACTGTATCTCCTGAATTCTTCGACGAAACCCTCCCTATGGAAGGCAATAGCACACATCCTATGACCATTACAAATAATTCACTTGTTGATTTAAACTATAATATTTGGGTTGATGCTATCATGATGTCCAAATTAATGACACAAGATGAGCTTAAAAAAGTAATCCAAGAAAACAAAGGTGTTTGTACCGGAAAAGAACAAACCAACCCTATTGCTGATAAACCAGCCCTAGGTCCCGAAACACCTGATGATGTATATACATATTGGCAAACCCCTGTCTTTTGGGGATATCTGGATGGTGCCGGAAGTGGTAGAGCAATCGGATTCCATGCTGACCAAAGCTTTTCCATTAATTCTCTTGGTATTAGCGGCGACATCACTCCTGAAAACTACGATGTAATTATCTACGACAGCCCTGATGGCCACACAGCAGGAACAGAATTATTTGGTGTAACCGCTCCATCAGGAGGTCTTGGTTATGCATGGAATGATATCATTTTCCCTGCTCCATTTGATTTTATAGGAGGTAACTATTATGTAATTAGTTGGCGTCCTTCCGATGGTGGGTATAATGACTGGGGATGGATTGACTATTATGATGATTCAGGATTACCATATACTATTGAAGGCGCAACTCTGGTTGAAGGTTTTGAAGGCTTCAACGCCGAAAATGCAGATAACTACTTGCACCCATACTTCAGAATCTCTGGTTCCGCCAGTCCTGATTTTTGGTTAACTGTCGATCCATTAACTGGAGTAATCGGACCCGGATTATCAGATGTTGTAGATGTTCATTTTGATGCTCATGGGTTGATGCCCGGAATTTATAATGCTGACATCAATGTCTCTGATAACGGAGGTGATCCATCGGCATATGACATCTTCTATGATGATGGTGGATTTGAAAATGCATGGGCCTGGTATGACCCAGGTAACCAAAGTGCCGTAAGGATGACTCCTGCTGGATATCCTTGCAATGTCCTTGGTGCTTCTATACATAACTATGATGGAACATGGCCAGACGGAAACATCTATCAACCTTATGACATTATTGTTTTCGATGATGATGGCCCCGATGGTATGCCTGGAACAGAACTTGGAAGAGTGAATGTACCCTCGCCTACTACTGGATGGAATGATGTAGATCTTTCAGGTCTTGGTATTGTAGTTCCTGGTGGGGATTTTTATATTGGTCACGAACAATTAACAACATACCCTGATTGTATGCCAATAGCCATCGATGAAACATCTCCGGATTTCCGTAGTTATTCCAGATGGATAACCGGTGGAGAAGGCTGGATGCTTTCAGACTACAACGACCATATGGTCAGAGCTCATGTTTCAGGACCAATGGGACCACTAACACTAAATTCATCAGGCCCTGTTGATGTTCAGAATACAGAGAACAGAAACGCACAATCTGTTTCAATTAATGAACCTCAAGCCTTGCCTGAGTTAATCATCCCTGGTAACCCTGATTATATGCCTTCTAATGCTCTTGCAGTAGTTACAGTCCCTGCAACATTGGAGGTTATTGATGATGGACCAGTCGCTCCTTATGATTTGCAGGCGATTCTTGATCCAGCAACCGGTCAGGTAGATTTAAGCTGGTCTTATGGTTTAGGCGATGGCTTTATCGAAGATTTTGAGGATGGCATCGCACAAAACTGGATCTTCCAGGATGGTCGATTCACTGTCGACCAGGGAGCCTTACAACTAAACGGATTAGGTGATGATAGCTGGGGAACAGCCTATTATAATCAATCTTTCACAGACTTTAGTTTTGAATTTGAAGCGACCAGATGGCAAAGTGATTGTTCATATTATACAACTATGGGTGCCTTTATACGCTCCGATGGTTTTATGGGCTACTCGGGAATAGAGAATGGCTATATGATCAACATCACCCAAAGTGGTTCCTATAGTGCCTGGTTAGTACAAAACGGAAGTGAAACAGCCATGATCTCATGGTTATCAAGCCCATATATCAACACTGGACTGGGTGCTTCCAATATTGTAACAATCGATGCATATGGATCAACTTTTGATATTTACATAAACGGCTCCTATGTTAACACGTTTGTTGATGCTACATTCCCTTCTGGTTACCCAGGATTAATAACTTATGATGCATATGGTTGTGTCAATCATGTAAGTTGGGATTATGCTACCTTATCGACAACCGGACCTACACACGAGCTGACAGATACGGAAAGAAACACCCAAAGCAACCAGATTCGTACTGGCAATGGTATGTTCTCCGATATCTCGGTTGAAAATTCCGATGTTCCGGCTATAGGACTTATTTATCCTATTGAAGCTGAAGCATTCCTGAATTTCAATGTATACAGGGATGATGTACTAATTGGAACACCAACCGAAACCTTCTATACCGATTTCTTGCCTCAATATGGATTATATATCTACGAGGTAACGGCTCAGTATGAACAAGAGGAATCTGCAGCTGCAGGACCTGTAGAAGTTCTTTGGGAACTCATTCTATATCCACTAATCGATGTAGAACCTGAAAGCTTTACAAAAACACTACCTGTAGGAGGCTCTGCATCCGACATCTTAACAATCAGTAATCTTGGTGATGCTAACCTGGATTTCAACATTGGTATTGAATCCCCCGCTGCATCAAGCATGAGAACGCAATCATCTCAAAATAATTACAACCAGGATATAGCCAGTAGTGTTCCCTACAAGGAAGACCGTGTAATTGTTAAGTTCAAAAACGGATTACAGGAATCGGAGATGGCTTCTGCCGCCCAAATGGTTAATGTTTCCAATATTAAAAACTTCAAATACATTGGAGCTCAACTATGGACTCTATCCGATATTTCAGTAGCGGATGCTATCAATCTTTTAAAGAATGATCCTCGTATTGTTTATATTGAACCTGATTACCAGGTAAGTATTATCAACACACCAAATGATCCTATGTATACTGATCTTTGGGGAATGCATAATATCGGACAGACCGGAGGTACTCCTGATGCTGACATTGATGCTCCTGAAGCCTGGAATACAACAACAGGTAATGGGGTCATTATTGGAGTCATCGATTCTGGCGTTGATTATAACCACCCGGATCTGACCAATAATATGTGGACGAATCCTGGTGAAATACCTGGAAATGGGATTGATGATGATGGTAACGGCTATGTAGATGATATACATGGCTATGACTTTGTAAATGGTGATGGTGATCCATGGGATGATAACGATCATGGCACACACTGTTCAGGTACAATTGCAGGAGAAGGAAATAATGGCATTGGTGTGGCTGGTGTCTGCTGGACCGCTCAGATTATGGCCCTCAAATTCCTTGATTACTCTGGAAGTGGATGGACTTCTGATGCTGTTTATGCCATTGAATATGCCATTGCAAATGGTGCTCATCTCACCAACAACAGTTGGGGTGGTGGCGGATATAGCTCCGCGCTTTATGACGCAATTGATGCGGCCCATGGAGCAGGTCAGCTATTCTGCGCTGCATCTGGTAACGATGGTATGAACACGGACTACTCTCCTCATTATCCTTCAAGCTATAACCTTGATAATATTATTTCCGTAGCAGCTACTGATCATAATGATGGTCTTGCCGGATTCTCTAATTATGGCTCAACTTCTGTTGACATTGGAGCTCCTGGTGTTTCCATCCTGAGTACTACTCCTGGAAATACTTATCAATACTTTAATGGTACATCGATGGCTACACCTCATGTTGCAGGAGCAGCTGCCCTGATCCTGTCGGCCAATCCTGGACTGACCGATCTGGAAGTTAAACAACTCCTGTTCGATGGTGCTGACCCAATACCTTCTTTGACCGGTATGTGTCAGACTGGGGCCCGCTTAAACATCAATAACTCAATCAATAATGTTAGTTCATGGTTGAGTGTTGATACTCATAGTGGTTCAGTTATGCCCGGATACTTCCAGGATATAGGAGTATTCTTTGATGCTACCGGACTTGCATTAGGTGTTTACAATGCAAATATTGTTATCTACAACAATGATCCACTATCACCCGTTGTGATTGTTCCAGCGCAGCTAACAGTTGAAGGAGGACTTTTCCCTTATCTGACTGTTTCTCCAGGTGAACACTTCCAGACTCTGGAACCTGATCAATCAGCAACACAAGTGATGAATATTGGCAATACAGGAGATAGCCCGTTAAGCTTTAATCTAGCAGTTAATGATGCCGCTCTTCAATCAATCATCCGACAACGACATGAAGCAAATCTGCTACCTAATGTCGCATTAATAGTTCCCGCAGAAACAGGAACAAGTGGATTGATTGCAGGTGGAGCAGCATATGCGGGAATGGATCCCGGGCCAAACAATATGGAAAGCTCTGGCTGGACTCCATATGCAGATATGTTGGAAGTAAGAGCTCAACATGGTTGGGTTGCTCACCCGAATGGTAATATTTACACCTTCGGTGGTTACCAGACTCAACATCTCGACATCTTTGATCCGGTTACCAACACTTATTCTTATGGAGCAGATATGCCTTCATACGACCGTGGATTTGCCACAGCTATCGACAATAATGGACACATCTATTATTTTGATGCTATTGGCGGAAGCTCACACCGATACGACCCTGTTGGTAACTCATGGTATTCTATCCCTAACCCACCATATGCTGATGTCTGGGAGGCTGAAGCAGCTCGGGGACATGATGGAAGAATATACCTGATTGGAGGAGAAGGAACTGATTCAACAGATCCGTTGAATGCTGTTCAAATATATGATCCGGGTACAGACACATGGTCATTTGGTAATCCGATGCCTACAGCCAGATATGGACATTCAGTGGTTACGGATCCTGCAGGCTTCATCCACGCCATTGGTGGTCGAACAAATGATTTTGACGCTCCATTAGGAGTACATGAAATCTATGATCCATTAACCGATAGCTGGTCGGGCGGTGCCCCTATGCTCACTCCAAGAAATCAATTTGGAGCTTGCCTGGGTACAGATGGTCAAATTTATACAGTTGGCGGAAAGGTTAATTACCTGAACCATGAGGGGCCATTCCTGAATACTGTTGAAATCTATCATCCAGGTACGGATTCATGGATACCAGGTTCTGATTACCCAATTTTTGTGGGCGAACTTGGTGCTGCAACAAGTACCAATACCGTATTTGGCAGTGGAGGTACTGATGGAACTGAAGTGAACAATGTATATGGTCTGTCATCTGGTTCAAGTTGGCTATCAGTGCATCCTACAAGTGGAATTGTTGATCCAGGTTCAAGTGTTAATGTAGACGTAATGTTTAATTCAACAGGTTTAAGCGATGGAATCTACAACGGATTAATCGACATCTCTCATAATGCTCCTAATGAACCTAGTCCATTCCCGGTTCCGGCACAATTAACTGTTACCAGCTCTGATTTGCCCGACATCTATGTACATCCAACTATTATTGATTTTGGTCAGGTATATGTTGGATCAAGTAGTTCCGACCAGTTTACTGTGGAAAACACAGGTCCGGGAACACTTGTTGTTTCAAATATTACCAGTTCAGAACCTGAATTCTCTGTCGATTACAATTCATTCAGTGTTCCTCCTGGTGGTAGTCAAACGGTAACGGCTACATTTTCTCCAGGTTCAATTGGTTATTTCGTAGGATCACTTTCTATCTATAGCAATGATCCGGATGAACCAGTTGTTGGAGTTAGTGTTTCTGGTGAAAGCTATGAGGTAGTACCTCCTACTAACCTGACAGTTACTCTTCAAGATGATCTTGGCAATGTTAACCTGAGTTGGGATCATGATGCTGCATCAGCAGAAGAAAATGGTCTGGCATTCCAGTTCTATATCATTTATCGCGATGGAATCTTCCTTGATATGAGTCCGGTAAATTCATTTACAGAAATGTTGCCAGATTATGGGGTCTATGAATATTATGTAACCGCTATGTACGATGAAGGTGAATCAGAACCTTCAAATACCGCAAGTGTTAATTTCACACCAGGATCTCACTTTGTACCTGTATGGAGCGGCAATCCATACAATGCCATGAATGTCTTTATTCTTGCAGCAGCTATTGACGACGTTCCAATGACTGCAGGTATGGAAATTGGTGTCTTCGATGTGGATGAATTTGATAATGAATACTGCGTGGGTGTTGGCGTCCTTGATGATGTTATAGCTTCCGAAGATTTCTTGCCAATCCAGGTTAGTCAGAATGATGCAGACCCTGCGGATCCACCAAACGGATTCATCGAGGGACATACAATCATTTATAGATTATGGGATGGTGTTGATGAATACACTAATGTAGTCTCAACATACGAAATCGGATATAACGACTACTTTGAACCTCTGGCCACTACTGCTGTTAGCCTGAACGCCCTAACTACAAGAACCCAGATTATTGACCTGATAACCGGATGGAATATCATGTCATTTAATGTGATCCCTGACGATATTAACATGATGAATATCGTGCAGCAGCTCATTGATTTGGGTGTCTTGGTTAAAGTACAGGACGAAACTGGTAACGTAATTCAATATTTACCATTCTTAGGGTCATGGTACAATGGCATTGGAGATATGGCAAATACTGAAGGATACCAGATCAAGGTAAACTCAGATGCATCCTTAACACTGTTAGGAACTCCGGTAACCTTACCATTTGATATTCCTCTGATTACCGGTTGGAATATCAGTAGCTACCCTGCATTCAATCCTCAGGATGCAATGGATGCCGTACAATCACTAATTGATGCTGGTATCCTGGTTAAAGTACAGGATGAAACAGGTAATGTCATTCAGTATTTACCATTCCTGGGTTCATGGTACAATGGTATTGGAAACTTTACTGAAGATGAAGGTTATCAGATTAAGGTTAATAGTGATGGTACCTTAACGATAGCTGAAGGCCCTGCCGCAATGGCAAGTGCAAAAATGCAGACTAAAAACACTACTGGTCACTTCAATACTGCCCACCAGGGTAATCCTTATCAGGCAATGAATATCTTTGTAAAGAACATCAACTTAACAGGAATTGACCTGGATATTGGTGATGAAGTTGCCGTATATGATGTTACCGAAGCAAACGAACCTGTTTGTGTAGGGTCTACGATAATCAATGGTTCTGTAAACAATCAGAATCCTTTGATTATTATTGCTTCGGCCGATGATCCACTCTCAGAAATTCAAGATGGATTTATCCAAAATCATGAGATCATGTTCAGATATTACGATATTTCAAGTGATACTGAATACGATCAGGTGAATGCGGAATTTGATCTTGAATACACGCATACATTTACCGAACTGGGTACCTCAATTGCCGACCTGTCGATACTCGCTACAGGAATTGATCAGTATGGAAAACCAGGTATTACTATTGTTCCAAACCCATTCCAGGAAAGTACTGTGATTTACTATCATGTAAATCATACTGAACGGGTAAAAATGGAACTTTACAATGTACTTGGTCAGAAAATCGCTGACCTTCTTGAAGAAACTGCAACACCAGGTGTTCGCACGCTGATTTTGCATTCCGACAGTTACGGACCGGGAACCTATTACCTGCGTTTCAGCTCAGGTACGTTTGAAACAACCAAGCGTTTGGTAATGATCAAATAAATCTACTTACCCTCTTCAGATATGAATATCTGAAGAGGGTTTTCCTTTTCAACCAAAATCATTATTAACAAAATACTTGAAACCATGAAGAAATTACTTTTACAAATTCCTTTAATACTAATAGCCCTACTATTTACTCAAACAGTATCTGCACAGCATTTCACGCCGGTATGGGATGGGAATCCCCTGAACTCAATGCTTTTCTATGTATCAGGCGCAAGTATTGATGGTATTGCTGTGGAAGCCGGAGATGAAATTGCGGCATTTGATGTAAATAGTTGTGGTGCTGAACTCTGTGTTGGGTCCGTGGTATTGACAGGGCCTATAAGCGGATTCGTCACATTCCAGGTATCTCAGAATGATGCACAACCAGGTTCTCCTCCAAATGGTTACACCAATGGGAACAGCATTATTTACAGAATCTGGGATAACAGCGAATCAAAAGAAATAAGAAGTATTGCTACTTCATATTTTACACTTCCGCCGGATTGGATCGATTATTTCAATCAGGGATCGGATGTAAATGTAACATTAACGGGTACTTCATCAGCAGTATCTGTTATTGGACAGGTTGGTGCATGTCCCAGTAGCTCAGTTACTGTTCCTGTAACGGTGTATGGTTTGGAAAATGCAACTGCTGTTTCTCTGAAAATCAATTATACTAATTCTAAGCTTAGCTATGATTCATACGCAAATGTACCCAGTTCACTTTCTGGGATGTCTGTTAGTGATGATGGTAGTGCGATTACTATGACATGGTCTGGAGCAGCTACAACGCTAAACAACGAAACACTGATTGAATTAACATTTTCAACCCTGGCAAGTGGTTTCGGCTGTTTGGAGTGGGATGGAACTTCACAGTATAACGGAGGTGCTTTGTCGGCAGATTTTATTGATGGAAATGCCTTTATCAGTTCCTCTCCTTCTATTTCAAGTGTAACACCATCCAACCTGAGTTGTAATGGAGCTGCCGATGGTAGCATCAGCGTTGTAGCTTCAGGATCAACAGAGACGTTATACTATTCAATTGACGCAGGATCCACCTGGCAAACAGCATTTGCTTTTAACAATCTTGCCGCAGGATCATACACGCTACATGTTAAAGATGCAAACGACTGTTTGACTGTATATGCAAGCAATCCAATTGTCATCACCGAACCTCCGGCTATCAGTATTACTGATGTCAGCACAACAGGAATTTCCTGTTTTGGAGAATCCGATGCGACAATTACCATCACTGCCAGTGGAGGAACAGGATCTCTTCAATACTCAATTAACAACGGTACTACATACCAAAGCAGTAATTCTTTCACAGGGTTATCTGCCGGAACATATAATGTAGTTGTGAAAGATGATAATGATTGTACACAAGCATATGCTAGTAATCCGATTACCATTTCTCAGCCAATAATCGTTTCAATCAGTAATGTGGTAAGTACCAATCTGAGTTGTAACGGTGTGAGTGATGGAACAATTACCATCACAGCTTCTGGTGGTACAGGTAGTCTTCATTACTCTATTGATGATGGATCGTCCTGGCAATCCAGTAACAGTTTTACAGGACTTTCAGCAGGAAGCTACACCATTAAGGTTAAAGATGATAATGATTGCACCAAGAGCTATTCAAGCAACCCAGTAATAATCTCAGAACCGCCGGCTATCACAATCAACAATGTAGCCAGCACTGACATCACCTGTTTTGCTGAAGCTGATGGTACAATAACTGTTACAGCAACCGGAGGTACTGGTAGCTTACAATATTCTATTGACAATGGTACAACGTGGCAGTCAAGCAATGCATTTATCGGACTTTCATCCGGATCTTACAATGTTGTTGTTAAAGATGCCAATGATTGTGAGATTACCTATACCAGCAATCCGGTTACAATCACTGAGCCAACTGCGTTATCAATATCGAATGTTGTGGCTGTTGACGTCCCTCTATGTTACGGTGACAATACTGGTTCTATTACAGTGACCGCTTCCGGAGGAACAGGTAGCTTACAATATTCAGTTGATAATGGCACAACCTGGCAATCCAGTAATATTTTCACAGGATTAATTGCCGGTGACTACAATGTCGTTGTCAAGGATGCTAATGATTGTGAAGTTTCATATGACAGCAATCCGGTTACAATCGGACAACCTGATGAACTAACAATCAACAATGTAACTTCAACTGACCCATCTTGTAATGGGGTTTCCGATGGAACCATTACCGTTACTGCTTCTGGTGGTACAGGCACCCTGGTATATTCCATTGATAACGGAACAACATTTGCCGGAAATGGTGGTGTATTCACGGGACTGGCTGCTGGTTCATACGATGTTGTTGTTAAGGATGCCAACGACTGTTTGAATACATACGATAACAACCCGGTTATTCTTACCGATCCACCAGGAATTACAATCAGTGATGTTTCAACAACGACTCCATTGTGTAATGGAGAATCCAATGCAACCTTAACGATAACTGCTACAGGTGGTAGCGGAGATTTGATGTATTCAATTGATGATGGCGTTAGCTATCAGGATAATGGTGGTGCATTTACTGCATTATCAGCGGGCTCGTATACCATAAAGGTGAAAGATGCTAATGATTGTGAATCAAGTTACACAGGAAACCCTGTGGTAATTTCAGATCCTTCGGTAGTAACCATTTCGGATGTAACACCAACAGATGTTTCAGACTGTTACGGTGGTACAAATGGTGAGATCTCTGTCACTGCTACAGGCGGTACCGGTTCTCTGTATTATTCTATTGATAATGGAACCACATTCCAGGGAACAGGATTATTCACCGGACTTGCCGCAGGCGATTACGATGTTGTTGTGAAAGACGACAATGACTGTTTAATCGCTTATGGTAGTAATCCGGTTACAATCGGACAACCTTTGGGAATCAGTATCGACAATATTACTCCTATGGATGTAACCGGTTGTTATGGTGATGCCAATGGAGAAATAACGGTTACAGCTTCTGGTGGTACTGGATCTTTATTCTATTCCATCGATAATGGTACGACTTATCAAAGTTCCGGAGCATTCACCGGATTACCTGCCGGCTCATATGATGTTATTGTCAAAGATGATAATGATTGTGAGAAAGCATATGATAGCAATCCGGTAGTAATCGGGCAACCGTCAGAGATTGATGTTTCATCAGTAATGCTGACGTCTCCTCTTTGCTATGGTGATTTGAATGGTATAATTACCATTACAGCATCAGGGGGTACAGGAACTCTACAGTATTCCATCGATGGAGGAACCACATACATGGATAACGGAGGAACCTTCACAGGTCTTGGCAGTGGCTCATACAATGTTATGGTCAAAGATGCCAATGATTGTGAAATCTCATACGATAACAATCCGGTTAACCTGAGTGATCCAACACAAATTTCCATAAGTAGTGTTTCAACTGAAGACCCATTATGTTATGGAGGCTCGGATGGATCTATTGACATCAATGCTTCCGGAGGTTTTGGCACTCTAAAATACTCCATCAATGATGGTGTTTCCTATATCGCTAATAATGGACTGTTTACAAATTTATCAGGAGGTCTTTATAATGTATGGGTGCAAGATGCCAATGAATGTGAATTTGAATATCCAGGCAATCCGGTTATAATCAATCAACCTTCACAAATTGTTGTATCAGATGTATCGACTACAGAACCTCTGTGTTATGACGGATCAGACGGAACTATTGATGTTACGGCCAGTGGAGGGACAGGAACCTTCACATATTCAATCGACGATGGAACGACATACTTCGACAATGACGGATCTTTTACAGGTTTATCTGCAGGTTCATATGAAATAATGGTTATGGACGATAATGCTTGTGAATCTGCTTATGCAAATAATCCTGTAATCATTGGTCAACCAGACGCTATTATGGTCACCGATGTTTCCACAACCGAACCTTCTTGCAATGGTTTTGGAGATGGAACATTATCGATAACAGCATCAGGTGGTACGGGATCACTCATGTATTCCATTGATAATGGGGCAACATTCCAGAGCAATGGGGGTACTTATACGCTCCTTGAAACAGGCTCATACAATGTTGTGGTTAAAGATGAAAACGATTGTGAGATCCCATATACAAACAATCCGGTTATTATTGATGAACCAGAGGCTGTAACGATTACAGATATTTCGGTTACACAGCCATCTTGTTTTGAAGGCGCCGACGGTACTCTATCAATTACCGCATCCGGAGGTACGGGATCGTTTATGTACTCCATAGATGACGGATCCACGTTTGAGGACAATGCAGGTATGTTCACCGGCTTAAGTGCAGGATCGTACAATGTAGTTGTAAAAGATGCCAACGATTGTATGTCAACCTATTCAGGCAATCCGGTAATAATTGATGAACCTGAAGCATTGGCAATTACATCTGTAGATGTCACCCATGAATCCTGTGAAGATTGTAATGATGGAAGCATCACAGTTTCGGCCGAAGGTGGTACTCCTCCATTTATGTACTCCATAGATGGTGGAGCAAATTATAATGCGGATGCCTTCTTCGATAACCTGATACCGGGTTATTATGAAATCGTTATTAAAGATGATAACGATTGTGAACTGATTTATTTTGACAATCCTGTAGGTGTTGATGAATACGATGATGTACCGAATACAAATGAAATCACAAAATACATCACAGTATATCCGAATCCAACACCAGACGGGCTTCTAATGATGCGTATTGACGATATCGATTCGCCAATCGATATAAGAATTTATGATGCGTTACAAAATCTGTTATACATAGATTCGAAACTGTCCATTGATCATTTCCCTTACTATTATGAAATTGATCTGGGCAGGTTCCACACCGGCGTCTACTTCTTACAGATCAAAACTAAAAATGCTGTTGCATGTATTAAAATTGTTTCTGTAAGATAATTTTTCGTGGTTTCTACTTAAAGGCTGATCTTTTTAAGAGGTCAGCCTTTTTTATTGGCACAAGTCATATTCAATTTGATAAATATTTACTTTTACTTCAAAACAACAAGAATGCAATTATCGGTTACTGGCTTATTAAATAGAGAGCAACAAACAACGATCAATCAAAAACTTGAAGAAATCAATCAAAATTCCGGAATAAAATATGTAATACATATTGAGGGACTTCTGGAACACGATATTCTGGATCGGGCAGCTTTTATTTATGAGAAACTCCAACTTGAACAATCCGAAAATAAAATAACAGCCTTGTTATTGATTTCAGTCGCTTCGAGGAAATTCACATTTCTTACAGGAAAAGGTATTTCGGAACAAGCTTCTCATAAATTGTCAGAAGAAATTCACACAGTATTGACTGAGAAACTCAAACTGGAGGATTATTTTGGCGCAATCACAGATAGTATACATCGTATTTCACATTTAAAATTAGGATAATGAAAGCGTACACTCGTAAACTTAAATCAATATCCCGGATTATTATTATAACCTTGTTGGTAAATATCAGTTTTGGGACTTTTGCACAAACTGAAAACAAGGAAACCACAGAGCAGATACAATCCAACAATTCGGTTAAAGAAGTAGCTTATGCAATTCCTTTCATCATTATTCTTGGAATATTATATATTATGAAAAATGCCAGAAGGAAAATGATTACTCTGGGAGCAGGGCAACTACCCCTTATGACAACCATCAGCCTTTTGACTGGAACCAACAAAGAACCCGGAGAATATTGGAAACTATTCAAATCGAAATCTAAAGGGAATGCCATATCCGGTGATTTTTAATATATTTATATCATCCTAATTAAAACTAAAGAATATGAAAGTATTAAAACGAATTATTACTATTCTGGTTATTATTGTCGCTATGGTATTAATCATCGCTGCATTTCTTCCTTCCAAGGTTGATGTTACCCGTGAAGCAGTGATCAAAGCCCCTGTTGAAATAGTGTATAAAAATGTCCTGGATTATAATCATTATCGCCAATGGAACCCATGGGGAAGAATGGACAAAGATGCAGTTCACAAACTTGAAGGTAATCCTGGAACGATTGGTTGTAGCTGGACCTGGATTGGTGATACTCTAGGTACTGGTGGTATGACGCTAACCCAGGTTGACAAACACAACAAAATTGTAAACCGATTAGTTTTCACAGCGCCACAAGCCATGGAAAGTGATGACATATGGACCTTTAAACAAACTCCTGAAGGAGTGAAAGTTATTTGGACCACAGCAAATGAGTTAAGCTGGCCAGTAAACCGGTTATTCGGTCTTTTGCTGGATGGCATGGTAGGACCTCAAATGGAAGAAGGCCTGGAATATTTGAATGACTATTCTAAAAAACCTAAGAAATCACAACTGGTAACGCTTCGATTGGATGTAAAAGGTATGACCTGCGAAGGGTGTGAAAACACAGTAAAAAATGCCATCTCTTCATTAGATGGAATACATGAAGTTACTGCTTCTCACAAAAATGAGGAAGTTTGTGTAACGTTTGCCACAGGCACAGTTGAAATGGATAAAATTGCCGAGGCCATTACAGGAGTTGGTTATGACGTTAAGGGTGAAAAAATTAAGAGTGAAAAGACAAAAGGCGAAAAAGTAAAAAAAGGACAAAAGAAAAAAAGTGCAGAACAATAGAACCCATAATTATTAAACAGAAAAGCTGAGCGTCATTACGAATGCTCAGCTTTCTGTTTATATCTTAAAGAAATTGAATTACTCTTCTTCAATTTCGAACTTTCGGATATCCTCCATAAAGGCTTTAGCGTTCTTCAATTTTTTATCGAACAAATGTTTATTAATCCAAAAGGCCAATGGCAAACTAATACCTAAAATAATGACCAGCTCAATAACAAACAACCACCATCTTTCGTAAAGATCAACATCATGAATCGCCTTAAAAAGAATCGGTAAGACTGTAACAATCAAAAAAGGCATCAGGATTAGTTCAATTTTCCGGTATTTGAGAATCTGAACCGTCAGATTGGTAATACTCTTCTGTACCTGAATTGCCGGTGCAATATAGTATTCGATACGCCCCATTAGCCTGGTCTTATCAAGTGACATTCTGAAATATTGCCCAAGTATTAAAACCGAAAGTATCCCCGGTATGCTGTATTTGATTTCATTTAAATATTGAACACACCAGAATCCAACAAGAAGAGTCGAAAAACCACAAATAATGACAGACATAACTTCATAATAAAATGGCTTTTGCAGCTCTCGCTTGGTCTTATCCAGATTGGTTTTCCGAAGCAGTTCTTCATTAATCCTTAAATTATTATCCAATTTCCTATCGTACTGTGTCCAAATATCTTTTAATTCCTTTAAATCCATGTCTAAAATTTTAATTGTTAGCAAATTGTTTTCTTAACCTGAGTTTAATACGATTGATCTTTGTGGCCACATTCGTCTTCGTAATCCCAAGTACAGCTGCAATCTCCTCATAGGAATGATCATCCAGATACATAATCATCAGGGCTTTATCCAGCTCCTTCAGTTGATTGATGAAATGATGTAAAAGTATCAGGTTCTGATCCATTAGCTCATTCTCACCTTCTGGATCTTCCATACGTAAAATCCGTTCATCAATATCCACATCACCATTTACTCTTTTGCAATCTTTGCGATAAAATGAAATGGCTACATTCAATGCCACCCGGTAAATCCATGTCGACACTTTGGAATCTCCGTTAAAACGATCCAGTGATTTCCATAACTGAATCAGTATTTCCTGCTCCAGATCCTTACGATCCTCGGTATTCCTGCAATAGGAATTGCATATTTTGTATATGATCTTCTTATGATCATTGATGATAGCTACGTATTTCTCCTTCTGAATTGTCCCAGCCATTTTATGTTATTCGTTTACCCTATTATTCGCTGCAAAGATCAAAAAATCACAAATGGTATTGTTTTTTTAAAGAGTATAACTTTTCCTGATACAATTTATCGTTCAAAGAGAACAATAATAATATCAGAAACTCAATAATATATCTAACTTGCAGGCAACTAAAAGCATGGGATAAGTGTCTAACTTTTACAATAAATTAAGTAAGTGCAAAGCCGGATTTCAATAGCTATTGATTTCCAGCTTTGTGTGTTTTAATTTAGATTAACCAAACCAAAACTCAAGCTAAACCTAGGCATATGAGAAGTTTTTTTTACAAGTGGAACGTAGGAAGGATTACCCTTCTCCTCTTAATCACATTTTTGTTATTTGGTAATACTGGATATGGACAACGAAAACCATATATTCCACCAGAAACAAATAATTCTTCTGAACAAGTTGAACCAGACAAAGCTTTTGTGATTACACCCAGGTTAACTGCCGAAGAATTGGTTGAAGTCCTGCTTGGTGATGGTGTAACAGTTTTAGATCCGGTTTTCACTGGAAACAATAATAGTAATGGTTCCTTTACTGGTGCTCCAACTCTCGATTTCAGTTCAGGAATTATATTATCTTCCGGCAATTCTGCAGACATTAAAGACAGAGCAAGTGAACGTGCTGATTTTCAATTCAACACCCCAGGGGATACACTCTTAAACATTTTAGCTGATTTAGACGATCCTAATATCACTTCGCATGATGCCAGTATTCTCGAATTTGATTTCATCCCCCAATCGGATAAAATTGAATTTAGATATGTAATGGGCTCTGAGGAGTGGCTTCAATATGCTTGTTCCAATTTTAATGATGCATTTGGATTTTTCATAAGTGGGCCAGGGATCGAAAATAATACAGGGTGGGATTTTCCAGATAATGCTCGTAACCTTGCCATTCTTACTGGAATTGAACCAGAAACATTTTGTACTATTTCCAACACACATATAATAGGTGAAGGAAATTGCCCTGCTATTAATGAAGAATTTTATGTTGATAATTCCAGCAATAACAGTATTGTATTTAATGGTCTCACAGTCACTCTAACAGCTACAGCAACAGTCATTCCTTGTGAAACTTACCACATAAAATTGATTATTGGGGATTATGGAGATGCTGCTTGGGATTCAGGCGTTTTCCTGGAAGCCAATTCTTTCAACAGTGTTGGTGTTAACTATGATGTAGATTTCAATTCCAATTACATTCAGGATATTGCCTACGAGGGTTGTAACGAAGCCAGTGTATTATTTACACTAAACGCGGTTTTGGATGAAGATATTTCAATTCCTCTCCAAGTCATAAATATTCCAGGAGTAACTGCTACAGAGGGCACTGATTATGTCAATATCCCAAATGAATTACTCATTCCTGCGGGCCAGCAAGAAGCTGGTTTTTCGATTAATCCAATCATTGATGACATTGTTGAAGGTGAAGAACAAGTACTGATTAAGTACAATACATCAATATGTACCAACCTAGAAGACACTGTAAAATTTGTAATCAATGATTATACACCGCTTGAGGTAGAACCTCAGGAGGATAGTTCCATGCATTGTCATACACCCTTTTTATTATATGCTGATGTGACCGGAGGATTGGAACCCATCCAGTACAACTGGAGTACGGGCGATACTGATCCTGAGGTTTTGGTTCACCCTGAGACCTCACAAACTTACACACTGAACATTCAAGATGCCTGTGAAGAGCCTCAGAATTATGATATAGAAGTAACCCTCCTACCGACTATTGCCGATATTGGTGACGATTTGTTTATCTGCCGAAGTGAAGAAGTTTTTCTGGAATGTAATGTGGGGACATCCTGGCAATGGAGCAATGGAGATGACGATAATTCAATAACAGTCTATCCGGCTTTCACGCAGGATTACTGGGTAAAGGCTACTGATGATTGTGGTGTTTCGGATTATGATACGGTTACTGTAACTGTAAGTACGCCTCCACAAATTGTTGCTGGTCCGGATGAATTCCTTTGTGAAATCCAGTCACTGGATTTTTACAGTACTGCTTCCGTAAATGAAGACAGTGTATACTGGTTCCATGACGGAACGGGGGTTTTGGAAAATCGAATAACTGATAATCCAACCTATACACCTACAGAGGAAGATTTTGTAAATGGAAGTGTTACCTTTACGTTTACGGGCTATAACTGGCCTTGCGATTCGGCAACAGATGTAAAAGTATTAACCCTATATCATCCACCCGTTACTGATGCAGGTGCTGATGATACCATTTGTGAAACCAGTACTTATCAGTTCCTGACAGCTGCATCAGAATATAGCAGCAGTGTGGCATGGACCACTCTGGGAGATGGTACATTTGATGATAATATAAAACTCGATGCCATATACACTCCGGGAACGACTGATATTACCAACGGTGAAGTTGAACTCATTCTGCAATCCCTAACTGACACACCTTGTCCGGGAGATTTCAGAGATACAATCAAACTGGTAATCTCTCCATTGCCTGTTATGGATGTTGGTGCTGATACCAACATCTGCAATCCGGGAAGTTATGCACTCAACAATGTTTATGTAGAAAATTATGAATCCTTTACATGGACACATAATGGTGCGGGTACATTGGAGCTGGATAATACTTTAAATCCTGTTTATACAACTGTTGATGATGATTTTGTTAACGGATCTGTAACCGTGACGCTATCTGCTTCTTATGATCCCTGTAACAATGTGATAGATGAGAAAACCCTGAATTTATATATCCCTCCAACATATGAGGCTGGCCCTCAAGATACCATTTGTGAAATTGACTCCTACACAATTCCTTCGGCAGAAGTTGAACATAATAGTGGTGTACAATGGACCAGTTTGGGTGATGGAACTTTCGATGATTCTCAAATTCTGGGACCAGTTTACACACCAGGAACAACTGATAGAATAAATGGAGAAGTAAAACTTATCCTTGAAGCGCTGTCATCAACTCCATGCCCCGGAGATTTCAGAGATACAATGACATTGATAATCCGTAATGAAATTCAGTTTGAAGCCGGAGCCGACACTTCATTTTGTGGTCCCCTTCCGCATCAGATCATTAATTTCAACGGAGCCAATTTTGATAATATTACCTGGACTTCATCCGGAACAGGCGTCTTCACGAATGTAGATGTGGATCCATTACACCCGATCTATACTCCAAGTAATGAAGATGTGGATACAGAAATCACCTTAACAGCTACAGCATCCAATTCTCATTGTGCTCCTGTTACTGATCAGATGAATGCTGTAGTCTTTATCATTCCTCTGATAGAGGCTGGTAGCGACACAACAATCTGTTCCAACCAAAACCTGGACATCCAGGATTCTGATGTTCAACACTTTTTCACACTACATTGGTATACCGATGGTAATGGTACCTTTAGTGATGATGCTATTATGAAGCCTGTTTATACTCCAGGGGCAGACGATATCGCTAATGGGAATGTAACGTTACGCCTGGAAGCTGATACGGCGACTTCCTGCGAGGGGCCCTTTTTCGATGAACGATTTGTAACCATTGTAAACGAGCCAATTGTAGAAACAGGGAATGATACTTCCTGGTGTCGTCCTATAGCTCACCAAATAAGTGGAGTAACGGCTGTAGACCATGATGCGATTACCTGGATCACCTCAGGTACTGGCACTTTCACCGATGCTGCTGTTCTTAATCCGGAATACACGCCAAGTGAAGCGGACATGGATGCGGGTACTGTTACTTTAACTGCTACAGTTACCAATGCGGCCTGTGATCCGTTCTCGGATTCAAAAATAATAACACTATACCGTGAGCCTGTTTATGAAGCCGGCGCAGACAAGACCATTTGCAGCAACGAGCAATTGGTAATCACTGGTGCCAGCAGCACACATCAGCAATCCTTACTTTGGACCTCAGCAGGTGATGGTAGTTTTGATGATGCAACGATTATTGACCCGGTATATACTTTTGGAACCAATGATATCGCCAATGAAACGGTAACCATTACCCTTGAAGCCATCACCGATGCTTCCTGTAACGGTCCTTTTACCGATTCTTTTATAACAACCATTATTCCGGAACCTGTTCTGGAAGCAGGTGCGGATCGTACGGTTTGTGATTTGATCGCCCACAGCATTGATGGTGTGGTTGCTCAGAATTATCAAAATATAACATGGACTACTTCAGGTTCTGGAACCTTTACTAATGGTAACACCGATAATCCAAGCTACACTCCAAGTGAGCAGGATTATACTGATGGTTCAGTTACCATAACTGCGACTTTGGAACAAACAGCCTGTTCGGATATCAACGACAGTTTTGTGATGACCATTGTTAAACATCCGGTTCCACAAGCAGGAGCTGATGTTAGTATTTGTTCCATTGAAACACATACTTTAAACACTGCTGTTATTAACGAACATTATACCGGTTTGCAGTGGATCTCTTCAGGGAATGGTACATTTGATAACAATACCATTCTGAATCCGGTTTATACACCAAGTAACGAAGATATTCTGGCCGGTACTGTTACGCTTACTCTGGAAGCATTTACCGATGCGCCGTGTCCGGGTACTTTTACCGATCCAATGACATTAACCATTTACCAGGATCCTGCTCTGGAAGTGGGTGCTGATCGTACCGTTTGTGATTTGATCGCCCACAGCATTGATGGTGTTCTGGCTCAGAATTATCAAAACATAACATGGACTACTTCAGGATCAGGAACCTTTACTGGTGGTAACACCGATAATCCAAGCTACACACCAAGTGAGCAGGATTATACTGATGGTTCCGTAACACTGACCTGTACACTCACTCAGCCTTCATGCGATGACGAAGTGGACAGCTTTGTGATGACCATTGTTAAGCATCCGGTTCCACAAGCAGGAGCTGATGTTAGTATTTGCTCCATTGAAACACATACTTTAAACACGGCTGTTATTAATGAGCATTATACCGGTTTGCAGTGGATCTCTTCAGGGAATGGTACTTTTAATGACAATACCATTCTGAATCCGGTTTACACACCTAGCAACGAAGATATTCTGGCCGGTACTGTTACGCTGACTCTGGAAGCATTTACCGATGCTCCGTGTCCGGGTACTTTCACCGATCCAATGACATTAACCATTTACCAGGATCCTGCTCTGGAAGTGGGTGCTGATCGTACCGTTTGTGATTTGATCGCCCACAGCATTGATGGTGTTCTGGCTCAGAATTATCAAAACATAACATGGACTACTTCAGGATCAGGAACCTTTACTGGTGGTAACACCGATAATCCAAGCTACACACCAAGTGAGCAGGATTATACTGATGGTTCCGTAACACTGACCTGTACACTCACTCAGCCTTCATGCGATGACGAAGTGGACAGCTTTGTGATGACCATTGTTAAGCATCCGCAAGTTTATTCAGGTGAAGATGTAACCATCTGTTCCGTGGAAAATGTTTCAGCAGATGCTGCGACCATTGATGAACATTATACTGGTTTGCAATGGACCACATCAGGAACCGGTTCGTTCAGCAATGCAACGATCTTAAATCCGGTTTATAGCCCAAGTGCTGATGATATCCTGGCAGGAACCGTTACCCTGACTCTGGAAGCATATACCGATGCACCGTGTCCGGGTACTTTCACCGATGCTTTTGTGATTACCATCAACAATGCTTCTTACCTGGAAGTGGGCAACGACCGCACGGTTTGTAATTTGATTGAACATCCGATTACGGATGCTGTTGCCCAGGATTATCAAACCATTACCTGGAGCACATCAGGTACAGGTACCTTTGTAAATGGAAACTCAGAAACACCATCTTATGTTCCAAGTGAACAGGATTATGTGGATGGTTCGGTTACCATTACATGTACATTGACTCAACCTCCTTGTAGCCAGATCAGCGACAGCTTTGAAATGACTATCGTGAAAGATCCTGCTCCGTATGCCGGAGCTGATGTTTCCATTTGCTCCATTGAAAGTCATTCTTTGAATGATGCAGGAATTCAGGAACATTATACCAGCCTGCAATGGACGACTTCAGGTTCAGGTTCTTTCAGCAATACATCTATATTGAATCCGGTTTACAACCCAAGTAATGCCGATATTCTGGCTGGTACCGTTACCCTGACCATGGAGGCTTATACTGATGCACCGTGTCCGGGTACCTTTACCGATCAGATGACATTAACCATCTATCAGGATCCAATCCTGGAAGTGGGAGTTGATCGTACGGTTTGTGACTTGATTCCACACAGCATTGACGGTGTTCTGGCTCAAAATTATCAGAATATATCATGGACGACTGCAGGAACAGGTTCGTTCAGTAACGGAAACACCGATCATCCAAGCTATACTCCAAGTGAGCAGGATTACAACAATGGTTCGGTGGTTATTACCTGCACCATCTCCCAACCTTCCTGTGATGACAAGACCGACAGCTTTGTAATGAGCATTGTCAAGCATCCTGAGGTTGTAGCTGGTGTCGATGCGACGATCTGTTCGGTGGATTCATATTCATTGAATGCCTCTAATATTACAGAATATTATACAGGTCTGCAGTGGACAACTTCAGGAAGTGGTTCATTTAATAACACCTCCATTATGCATCCGGTTTACAATCCGAGTGCTGCTGATATTTTGGATGGCACCATTACCCTGACTCTGGAAGCCTTCACTGATGCTCCATGTCCGGGTACTTTTACCGATCAGATGGTGTTGACCATCAACAAAGCTCCAATACTGGAAGTTGGTAACGATACACTGGTTTGTGATCTGCAGGGGCATGTAATTGAAAATGTACTTGCCGAAAACTACCAAAGTATTACATGGAACTCCGATGGATACGGAACATTTGTAAATGGCAACTCGGATCTGCCAACTTACATCCCTGCAGAAGCAGATTATGTAAACGGTAGCGTAATCATTACAGCCACTTTAGTTCAGGAGCCTTGTGAATCAATTACCGATCAACTGGTAATGACCATCGTTAAACATCCTGAGGTGAATGCCGGAACGGATGCTATTATTTGTGAAGATGAAACCTTCAATCTGGCTCAGGCCGGTATTGATGAACATTATACCTCGCTCAACTGGACAACCAGTGGAAACGGGACGTTCAACAGCAACTCGATCTTAAATCCAATATACACACCAAGTCTGCAGGATATTGACAACGGAATGGTATTCCTGACTCTGGAAGCCTACACCGATGCACCTTGCAACGGACCTTTCACCGATCAGTTGGTTCTTGAAATTAACAAGAACCCGGTGGTGGATGCCGGTGATGACAAACTGGTTTGTAATACCATTGCTCATATCATCGACGGAGCCTTTGCAGCTAACTACCAGAGCGTACTTTGGGAGTGCAGCGGAACAGGAAGCCTGGAAAATGCCAATACCCTGACTCCGGTCTACACGCCAAGTGTAGCAGATATGGATGCCGGTATGGTGGTAATGACCTTAACCGTTAGCAATCCTCCGTGTGCGGATGTTTCGGATGCCATTGTCGTAAACATCACCCATCCTCCGTTTGTGGATGCCGGTGCGGATCACGTAATGTGTTCTTCGGAAAGTTTTGTGGTAACGGAGGCTACGGCTGGTTACTTTACAAGTATTGAATGGACTTGCAGCGGAACCGGAACACTGACCAACACCAACACTTTGTCTCCACAATACATTCCATCTTCAGTGGATGTGGATAACGGTAGTGTGACTCTAACTTTAGAAGCCTTTACCGACAATCCATGCCAGGGACCATTTGTTGATCAAATGATTTTAGCCATTACCCGCCTTCCTGAAGTGGATGCCGGTAGCAGCTCTATTATTTGTGAAGGAGATTCTCTGTTTGTAAACGATGCTACTGCCAACTACTTCCAGCAATTGTACTGGAACGGTGATGGATCGGGAACTTTCTTAAATGGTGAGGATTTGAACATGACCTATGTTCCGAGTTTGACCGATGTGGATAATGAATCGGTGATTCTTTCTCTGAATGCATACAGTCCTCCATGTGATGTGGTGACGGACAATCGTCTGCTAACCATTACCAAACTTCCGATTGCCGATGCAGGTCCGGATACGGTAATTCCGGTTACAGAAGATTACCATAATATTGTAGCCAACGCTGAAAATTACACATACTACTTCTGGAGCACCGATGGATCGGGTTACTTTGATAACCCAACCTACGAAAATCCTATTTACTATGCTTCACCAATGGATACCCTTCGCAGGTATGTCCACCTGACACTGACTGTTACCGGTATCAACGGTTGCGGCACGGATGTGGATAGCATGCTGTTGGTATTTAACGACAACCCGTATGTGGACTTTACTTATACTTCTGCATGGGAAAATACTCCGGTACATTTTGCCGCCGATACCCTGGTAATCGATATGGACAAGACCATCGAATTTAGCTGGGACTTTGGTGATGGTACCACATCATTGGATATGAACCCTAATCATACTTACCCTGTGGTGGGAGAATACGATGTAACGCTGACCATTACCGATACGCTGTTTAATACTTATTCCAAGACCCAGCGCATCAATGTTCGTCCGTTGCCACATGTATTCTTCTCCTATGAGCAGCCAGCCTGTTCGGGTTCTGCCGTGCAGTTCCACGATCACAGCAACGTGCCTTCAGATTATATCACAACCTGGCATTGGGACTTTGGTGATGGAACCGATACCTTGATCAACTTCCCGGATCAACCGGATGTGGAACATGTGTATCCGTTTGACATGACTTACCCGGTAACCCTTACCGTGGAAACATCCACAGGCGGTATTGAAAGCTTTACCACTGAAGTGGTGGTATCACCTTCTCCAATTGCTCTGTTTAACTATGCCGACACCTGTCAGAATATGGGGGCCAGCTTTATGACCC